>Ga0307421_1000031_pt1 | contig 80778 bp, 74 predicted proteins | sample SalMarWE160270MG_FD_202163 | JGI IMG/M metagenome (GOLD analysis project Ga0307421, IMG submission 202163) | Salt marsh sediment microbial communities from the Plum Island Ecosystem LTER, Massachusetts, United States - WE1602-70 | ecosystem: Environmental > Aquatic > Marine > Intertidal zone >... | reverse complement strand
AAGCTACCAATGGAGATGTGGTAGAATCCTTAACACCAGACCCCTTGAGGATAGCGGGACCCGCTCTTAATATTGCCCCTATCCTGTCCTAATGATGGGGTCCACCTCAATATACTGGATAAATTCCTTAGCAATTACCGTCAGGTTTAATGAGAGTGGGCGGTATCCACCTACCTTTTATAGACGACCTTCCCCCCTACAATCGTCATCTCAACACCGATATCCTTTATTTTATCATGGGGAACCCGATGGGGGTCCTCGGACAGCACCACAAAATCGGCCAGCTTTCCTTCTTCAATGCTCCCCTTTAGCTCTTCCTCAAAGCCTATTTTGGCTCCGTTAATGGTGAATATCTTGAGCGCTTCATAGAGTTCGATTCTTTGCTCTTTAATGGGATGAGTAACACAGGCCTGAATCCCCCCCAGGGGGTTCATCCGGGTAACGGGGGAATCCGACCCTCCCGAAACCAGGATTCCCTCATTCAGAATGGAGCGGAAAGGATGACATCTTTTTATCCTCTCTTCCCCAAATAGTACCCTGTAGTATTCCAGATTAGAATCTCCGCCAACCGTCAAGAACATGGGCTGCATAGCCAAAACTACTCCTGCCTGGGCTACTCGTTTAATATGCTCCCAGACGGGCATTTCAAAGTGTTCTATCCGGTGGCGATGGTCCTTGCGAGGGTGCTTCTCCAGAACTTTTTCATATGTTGAGAGAGCCTGCTCGATAGACCGGTCGGATTCCGCGTGGATAGAAATCTGAAGGCCCGCCAGGTGCGCCTTCTCCACAAAGCGGTACAGCTTCTCATCGCTGTAATAAAGCATTCCCAATGCCGTGGGGTCGTCGCTATAGGGTTCAAACATGGCGCCGGTGTGAGCGTCAACAGAGCCATCGCCTATAACTGCAACGCAGGCTCTATCTCCAAAAGCATCGGTATTAATCACCTGGTCTAAATCCCCCTCGTCCTCAAAGAGAGGGAAAAATAGCATAGGTCTGGTCCGGACGGGCAGGCGTTCTTTGTTTTTCTGGATGAGACTGGCATGTTCAATGGGGTCTTTGGCATGAATGGTGGTAATTCCTGCTTCAAGGGCTTCCCGGGCAACCACCATCATTGCTTCCATGACCTCATCGTCACCGGATAAGCCTCCTATTCCCCCTATGGTATGAGCCGAAGCCGGGTCTTCGACCAGTCCGGTTGGCTCCCCACTGGAATCTGTGGCAACCCCCTCTTGGCCCGCTGAAAGCCCGAGCAGTTTAAGGGCCGGGCTATTGAGCATGCAAAAGTGCCCGTCAAAGTGATGAACGGCTATGGGGTGCCTGGTAGAGATGGCATCCAGCTCTTTTTTACTGGGGAACCTTTTTTCTTTGACCACGAAGCGGTTGTACCCCGGACAATAAACCCATTTATCCGGGGGGGTTATTTTGGCTCTTTGCGTAATTTTTTCCAGGGTTTCAGCAATCGACTTCACCGAAGATAGTTCTACACCCAACCTGGCCATCCCGGTAAATATCGGATGCGTATGGCTGTCTATGAAGCCGGGAAGGATGGTTTTATCTTTCACATCAAGAAGCTGGGTGGATTTACCGGCGTCTTTTTCAACTTCACTGGCTGACCCAACAGAGACGATTTTCCCGTCTTTGACGCCGATGGCCTCCGCCCGGGGCCTGGAATTTACCATGGTTACTACATTCCCTTTTACGATAAGGTCAAGATACTGTGCCATTTAACGCTCCTCCTATAAATAAGTCTTTGGCCTTAAAACAGCTAAACTCTTATACAAGCTACCATGTGGCCGGGGGAAATCTGCCTTAACTGGGGCACCTCTTTGCTGCACTCGGGTATTGCCATCCAGCAGCGGGGGTGGAACGGGCAACCCGGAGGAGGGTTAAGGGGGCTGGGTACGTCTCCCTCAAGTATGATGCGTTCACGTTTTTTCTCCACTGTGGGGTCTGGTATAGGCACAGCCGAAAGTAAGGCTTTGGTATAAGGCATCAAAGGGTTGGTATAGAGTTCTTCCCAACCGGTGATTTCCACTATATGGCCTAAATACATCACGGCCACGGTATCACTAATGTGGCGAACTACTGAAAGGTCATGAGCAATCAGGAGGTAGGTCAGCCCCAGTCTCTCCTGTAGTTCCTGTAAGAGGTTGATTATCTGTGCCTGGATGGAAACATCAAGGGCTGAGATAGGCTCGTCACACACAATTAAGGACGGACTGCAGGAGAGGGCACGGGCTATTCCGATACGCTGTCTTTGCCCTCCGCTGAATTCGTGGGGGTAGCGGTTGGCCATCTCGGGGTCTAAGCCTACCATGGTAAATAAATCATTTACCCTGCTTCTGTATTCCTCTTTGTTACGGGAGAGGCGGTGAATTTTTAAGGGTTCACCCACAATGCTACCGGCGTTCTGCCGCGGGTTTAGCGAGCCATAGGGGTCCTGGAATATCAGTTGTACCTCGCGGCGAAGCTCCAGCACCTTATCCGATGGTATATCGGCAATATCCTGGCCTTTAAAGATTATCTGCCCGGCGGTGGGATGGTAGATCCGCAGGATACAACGGCCTACAGTAGTCTTGCCACAACCGCTTTCCCCCACAATCCCCATAGTTTCTCCCTTTTTTACTTTAAAGCTAATGCCATCCACAGCTTTCACGTCGCCGACCTTCCGCCGGAAAATACCCTGGGTGACAGGGAAATACATTTTCAGATTTTTAACCTCTAAGAAAGTATTATCTTTGGAGGATTCCACTTAATTCTCCCTTGGTATCAATATGGCAACGCACGAAATGATTGTCCCCTACCTGCCTGAGATCAGGGTCTGTTTCTTTTTTGCATTGACCAGCCCAGGAACATCTAGCTTTGAAGGCACATACAGGAGGCAAGTTAATTAGATTAGGCGGCAGGCCTAAGATGGGAACCAGCTGTCTGCCCCGCGGTTCATCCAGGCGGGGTACCGATTTTAACAGGGCTATCGTGTAGGGGTGGCGGGGGTCACGAAAGACATCATCTGAAGTACCCGCCTCAACTATGCGGCCGGCATACATAACATATATCCTCTGGGCATAGCGAGCAACAATACCCAGATTATGAGTCACGATAATCAGGGAGTTGTGGATTTTCTTAACCATTTCCATCATAACCTCAAGCACCTGAGCCTGAGTAGTCACATCCAGAGCAGTAGTAGGTTCATCGGCAATAACCAGTTTGGGGTGACAGGCAAGTGCCATAGCAATCATGGCCCTCTGCCTCATACCGCCGCTAAACTGGTGGGGGTAATTGTTGATGCGCATTGCAGCATCGGGAATACCAACTTGCTCCAGGAGTTCGATAGCCCGTTGCTGGGCGTCTTGATGGTTTAGCTTGAGGTGTAAGCTGATGGTTTCCGTTATCTGATCGCCGATGGAGAATACCGGGTTGAGTGAGGTCATGGGCTCTTGAAAGATCATCGAAATCTTGGCCCCCCGGACAGAGCGCATCTGGTTACTATCAGCCTTATACTTAAGGAGGTCCTGGCCTTCAAAGATAACCTCACCCCCCGCAATATGACCAGGCGGGGTAGGGATCAGCTGGATTGTAGCCAATTGGCTGACCGATTTACCGCAGCCGCTTTCGCCAACCAGTCCTACCACCTCCTCTTCGTCAATATGGTAGGATATACCATCTACAGCCTTAACAACACCGGCCATAGTGTCAAAGGTTACTTTTAGATTTTTGACCTCTAGCAGTGGGGGCATATCTGAATCTGCACACTCCTTACTATATTCTTCCTCTAAGTCTGGGGTCCAAAGCATCTCTCAGACCATCACCCACCAGGTTAAAGCCCAGCACTACCAGTACGATAGCCAGACCGGGTGTAAAGGAGAGGACAGGATGGGTAAGTAAATACCGCTGTCCGTCACTGACCATGGCTCCCCAGGTAGCCGTGGGGGGATTGATACCTATCCCCAGGAAGCTCAGTGAAGCCTCCGTTAGAATGGCAAACCCTAAATCGAGGGTAATAAGTACGAGAAGGGGGGGGAATACATTGGGCACCAGGTGGCGAAACATTACGCGAATATTACCGGCCCCGACGACCTTAGCTGCCATAACGTAATCGTTCTCTTTAGCTGCCAGGACCTGCCCGCACATTAAACGGCTGTAGGTTGGCATAAGGGCAACGCCCAGGGCAAGGAGGACGGTGGGAACACCACCCCCCAGCATAACAGCGATGGCCAGCATGAGCACGAGTGGGGGCAGAGCCATTAGGGCGTCCGTAATCCTCATAATTATAGTCTCTACCCAGCCCCCGAAATAACCGGCCAACAACCCCAGAAACATACCAAATGCCCCTGACGCAGTTACGGCTACCACGCCTACAATAATAGCAATCCTGGAGCCATATAGTATTCTGGTCAGCACATCTCTACCATAAAGGTCAGTGCCCAGCAGGTGCTGCGACGAAGGCTGCTGCAGGCTATCCTCAAGTTTTACCTTATTTGGTTCATATGGAGTTAATAATGGAGCGAATATAGCCGTCAATATAAGCAGCAAAATAATAACCGCTCCGATTATGACCACCCACCGGCTGAACATCACCTTGAAAATTCGCCGGGATTCGCTTACCCGGGGTTGAGGTATCCCCTGCAGATCCGGAGTTACACAGGTTTCATCCATAAAATATCCTTCATCTATATCTTATCCTGGGGTCAATCCACCCATAGGTAATATCAACAAATAAATTGGTAAAGACGACTATAACTCCGACAATCAAGATGATACCCTGGACAATCAGGTAATCATTATCCAGGGCTGCTCGGACCAGCAGGCGGCCTATCCCTGGAATGTTGAATACGGTCTCGGTCAACACCTCACCCCCGATAAGGAAAGCTACGGTTACACCGAGTAAGGTTACCACCGGAATTAAGGCGTTCCTCAGTGCGTGTTTATAAAATACTACGTTTTGGGCTAATCCCTTGGAGGTCGCCGTCCTGATGTAGTCCTGGTGGATGGTTTCCAGCATGCTTGACCTGGTTTGACGGGCTACGATTGCTATGTTGGGAACGGCCAATGCCGCCACCGGCATTATCACCTGCCTGGTGCTCTGCCAAAAATCGTCGAGAGGTGAAGTCCACCCTTCTACCGGCAGCCAGCCAAGCTGCAGTCCAAATAGATAGATCCCCAATAGACCCAACCAGAAGGTTGGGACGGCTACGCCTATATTGGCAAACAAGGTAATAAACGAATCAATGAAAGTGCCTCGTTTAACCCCGCTGATAACGCCGGCCATTATTCCTATTATGGTGCTTATGGTGAGAGCCAGAAAAGTCAGATAGAATGTCACCGGGAACCTCTCCAGGATAAGTTTAGCGACATCCTCGTGATATATAAAGGATTTTCCAAAATCACCGTGGAAAAGATTCAATATCCAGTTACCGTATTGCATGTAGATTGGCATGTCTAACCCCAGTTCGTGCCTGAGCTGGGCAACCTGAGCCTGGCTTGCATGCATGCCAAGTACTCTAATAACCGGGTCTCCCGGTATAATGTGGAGTAATAAAAAGGAAATAATCGTAACCAGGAATATCACGATTACCGCCTGTATGAGCCTGCGGACTATAAAACTTGCCAATTTACATACCTTTTATGCCAGAACTTCTATTTGCATCTCTTAGCGTACCAGAAGGCTTTATGGCCGGTAATTTGATATTTGGCAGGTAGGCGCCAGGCGCTTTGAGCTATGTGTTGTTTATGTGTTGTTTCAATTATATAATAATGCGTTTCCTAGGCTTAAAGCAATCCAGGCTTAAAGCAATCCAGGCTTAAAGCAATTCTGTGCAATTTGTGGTGGTGGCAAAAAGGCGCTGGCACTGCTATTCCCGAAATTACCAGCGCCTCTTTGCCACCTTACAACTCTATCATACAGCAGGCCAGCCATGTATCAAACCATGGCTACAAAAAACAAGCCTACTCCTCCAGCCACGCCTCGGCAAACGTCCAGGGGAAACCACTGGCCCCGATAGTGGAACTCTGGTCGCCATGGACCTTTAAAGTCTTTGCCGCAACCGAAGACGCTGCAACAATCGGAGTATACAGGCAGTACTTATCAGTCAGCAGGTACTGCAGGTTCCAAGACTCAGCCTTTTTAGTTTCGAAATCGGGCGCGGTAGTCACCAGCCAGATGGCCTCATCAACTTCCTCAGGGTGAGTCATGCTTTGGGGCATGCCCAGCGGGCTGTAAACCGAGAAGAAAAAGTTAGAATGTATGCCGACATCTGCACCTATAAGGAAATCGGAGGCAAACAGCCCGTCAGACCAACCGGTGGCATAATACATCTCGCCGTATTGCCCGAAATTTATCACCTGCAGGTCTGCGATAATGCCCACATCAGCCAGATAGCCCTGAACCGCAGTGAACATATCCCGGAACACCTGATCGGACCTGCACCACAGAGTGGTTTCAAACCCGTCTTCATAACCGGCTTCCGCCAGCAGTTCCCTGGCTTTATCCGGGTTGTACGGGTAACCGACCACATCAGGGCTATAGCTATAGACAGCAGGGTTAGTCATCTGGAATGTTGGGGACGCATAACCCTGGTAAACAAAGTCAACTATCGCTTCGCGGTTAATAGCATAACTCACTGCCTGTCTCACTTTGAGGTCGGCAAACGGGGAATCGGGGTGGGCGCTATCGCCAACGAGGCTTAACGTGTCTCCCATAAAATTGCCCTGCGTCAGCACCACGCCAGGCTCGTCCTCAAGGTTCTTCGCGTCGGTGGGGTTTAACATTGTAACAATATCAGCATCGCCGCTGAGGAAAGAGGCAACCTGAACCGTAGGGTCAGCGATAATGTTGATTTCTATCCTGTCCAGGTAGGGCTTGCCTTCCTGCCAGTAATCGTCGAATCTCTCGTATACCTTTTGAACGTCACGCTGAAAACTGACCTGCTTGAAAGGGCCGGTGCCTACGGCGTTATCGCGCACCCAGTCCAGGCCATTTTCCTCATAAGCAGTGGGGGATATCATCGCTGCGTCATAACACATATTGGATAAAAACGTGCTATCCCAATCGTTAAAGTGTACCCGGACGGTGTAGTCGTCCACTTTCTCTATCTCGGAAGCAAAGAGCCAGGAAGCGGAAAGGTTAGCTGAGGCCCAGAGCTGCTCTAAGTTCCATATGCAGGCATCGGCATCTAATTCAGTGCCGTCATGGAACTTGATGCCCTGCCTCAAGTTAAAGGTAATGGCCAGAGCCTCGGGGTCCTCTACCACGGATTCCGCCAGAAAGGCTGTTGATAAACCAGTTTCTTCATCAAAGCGGACCAGGGTTTCGATGGCGGGTACGCGTTGATAGTAGTCTTCAGGGGCTATCTGGTCCGAGACCCATCCGATGGAGGTAAGTTCCTGGCCCTGGATAATCCTGAGGGTGCCCCCATACACTGGCCCGGTGGGTGGTGGGGTTGTGGTTTCATCTGGTGGTGGGGTTGTGGTTCCATCTGGTGGTGGGGTTGTGGTTTCATCTGGTGTGGGGCAACCGCTGACTAACAACCCGGTGGCGATGATTAGAACCAAAACGGCTAATAAAGCTTTTTTTAACATTACCGGGTTTGTCCTCCTTTATTAATTTAAGTCAACCAGATTATAACTTTTTCTCATATCATTTAACTACCCCCTTCCCGCATACGGGCTATGTTTTTTTGTAGCAACCATCCTTATACAGACTGCCTAAAAACTTTTTCTGCCAGAGATTGAACATCGACCATCTCTCGCCTTTTAGATTTACTTGGCTCACTTTTGGGGTTCATTTTACACCCTGTCCTCGACCAAAGTCAATCGTTTTTCCCTGCCTCCCCCGCTGGACGGGTAATTTTACCTGGTTGTAATTCATCCCCGCCAGCTTTCTTAAAGCGCTTCTCCATTGATTGCATAAAGTGGACCCCTATTGGCAGTAAGGTTAAGCATACGTGCGGGGCCAATAAATTTTTCTGGCTCTATAGCGTCAATTGCTTCTCTGAACGGCCCAATTGAGTAATAATAGTATCACGTCGTGTTTACAGTAGTCAATACCTCAGGCTTTTTAAGGGGGTTCAGCTGTGTTAATAGCATATTTAAGTTATGCTGTGCTTGGTTTTGACAGATATGATATAGTAGAATATACAGATAAGCAGATAGAAGGAGTTTCTGGATAGTGCCCGATAGTTGAGCCAGCCAAGCACCTGGGGGTGGCAGGCAAGGTCGGGGAAATCAGTTTGTGTTGTGATTTTTACTATGGTCATCAGATGCACGCAATAAACCACAATTACCGGTTAGTTCACACTCCGCTGCTTAGGCCGTGGCGACAAATACTGTAGATTTTTTATCAGGTAGCTGTAAAACGCGCTCTCGACTACTGAATGGAGGTGAAAAGGGATGACAGTACTGAAAATTGATGAGGGGAAATGCACCGGATGTGGCATTTGTCAGTTAGTCTGCTCGGCGGTTAAAGAAGGTGTTTTTAATCCTGAGATGGCTTGCGTGCAAATTCATTCGGAATATGGGAAAGATGGCCTGACGGTGAGTGGAGAATTCTGTGACTTGTGCTTGAAGTGCGTGGAAACTTGCCCCACCGAAGCCATCTCAGTAGTGGATGGTGTGCTCAATTTTGATGAGGAAAGCTGTACCGAGTGCGGCTTGTGCGCGGATGTTTGCCCCCATGGTGTTATCCACATGTCACCTTCACGCAAAGTAATAGTATGTGACCAATGCGGTGAGTGCTTATCCTGGTGTCCCCATGAAGCAATCTATATGGAGAAGGTTGCGGTCTGATATCTCCATTGCCGATCTGGAGAAAGCAGGCGAGCCCATATTCAATCTGAGCAGGCTGTTTAATATCAGGGAGGGATTTAAGGCAGACGACGATTATCTGCCTGCACGTTTTTTGGGGGGAACCATTGAAGCCTGGTAGAGCTGCCGGGCGATTATTACCGCATAAATAATTTAGTAGTTGAATTATTAACCAGCAGGAAAGTGAAGCGGCGCAGCTATCAGTTTAATACTAGTAACACTGGATAATAGTGCATCTCTTCCGTTGTTAATTGACTGGCTTTAAAAAGGCATGCTGATGGGGCATTATTTTAAGGCGCCCAGACTAGATAAGAGATGAGTGACATAGAAACAGATAAGACTAATGAATTGAAAGATACCACCAGGCACCTGGGCGAGGCGCCTCTAGGAAAACTACTTCTCCGGTTGAGCCTGCCTGCCATGGGCTCAATGGTAACCCTGGCTCTTTATAACTTAGTTGACACCTTCTGGGTGGCCAAGCTGGGATATCAGGCCATCGCCGCACTGACCGTGGTGATTCCTTATCACATATTGGTTATCGCCATCAGCGTTGGCTCTGGCATCGGTATTAATGCCCTTGTCTCTCGGCGCTTTGGCGAAAGGAATGTTGAGGCTACCAACCATGCCGCCGGGCAGATTTTCCCGCTCGCCGGCTTTTTTGGCGCAGTCTTCCTGATAGCTGCTGTTTTCTTTCCCGAAGCTATTCTCACTATCAGCGGCGCTACTCCGGATATTATGGATTTGGCTACCCAGTACCTGGTAATTATCGGCCTGGGTATGCCTTGCCTTGTCTTTATGATAATGGCCAATGGCCTTCTTCGCGGTTCGGGGGAGGCTATCAAGCCAATGGCATTCATGGTTACGGCCACTGTCGTAAATATCATCCTTGACCCCTTTCTCATTTTTGGCTACGGCCCGTTCCCAGAGATGGGCATCCGTGGTGCAGCTCTGGCTACAGCAATCGCCTACCTGATTGGCGCTGGGCCAAGTTTTTATTATATTGTGGCACACAAGTCTGTTTACCGGCTGAGATTACGCAATCTCATGCCCAGTCTACCGGTACTGCGAGAAATTTACCGTGTTGGCATGCCATCAATGATGATAGAAATAATGGAAAGCGTAATTTTTGCCGTATTAATCTTCGTTCTTTCGTCGTTTGGATCAATAGCTCTGGCCGCTGGCGGTATCATGATACGTATTATTGACCTGGCTTTTATGCCTATTTTCGGCGTTTCCGCCGGGCTCTTACCCATCATTGGTTTTTGTTTTGGGGCCGGGCTTTGGCGCCGGTTGTGGAGGGCGGTTAAATTAGCTTCAGGTGGGCTTGTTTTACTGCTGGGTATAGCTACCGTAATAATGGAAATCTTTAGCCCCCAGCTTGTTGGCATCTTCAACCGCGACCCGGAACTGGTGGCTATTGCTGTGCCTGCCATGCGTATTTGCCTGTCAACACTAGTTATCTTTGGCCCGATGGTTTTATTTGTCACCACCTTTCAGGGTTTATCCAAGGGTAAGGACGCTTTACTCCTTTCGCTGGTCCGTCAGCTAATCTTCTTTATTCCGTTACTTTTTCTTCTGCGATGGGCTTGGGGAATGACCGGTGTTTGGCTGTCACTGCCAATTTCGGATATCCTCGCTTTTATAGCGACGGGGCTATGGTTTTTACGAGAGTATCGGCAGCAGCAGAGTATGCCACCTGTCACGCCTGCCGCAGGGATTAAAGTGTGATATAATTTTGTAGGTTAATAGTTTACTTAACGTGATATGCCTTAGGATATAATTAGGTAATAAAAAGGGGGGGCGCAATATGAGTTACAAGCGGAAAGTGCTTCGCATTAACCTTGCTACCGGAAGTGTGGCCACAGAGCCTTTAAACGAGGCCTGGACCGAAAAATATTTTGGGGGGCGGGGTTTAGGTGTAAAGTACCTCTATGAGGAGCTTAAAGAGGGTGTTGCTCCGCTATCGAAGGAGAATAAACTTATCCTGGCCACAGGTCCTTTTACGGGAACAATTGTGCCGTGTTCAGGCAAGTTAGCTATTATTACCAAATCGCCAGCCACGGGGGGGATACTTGATTGCTCCATTGGAGGCCGTTTTGCTGCGCAGCTTAAATTTGCTGGCTACGATATGTTGATTATCGAAGGACAGGCAAAAGCCCCGGTTTACTTGGTAATTGATAATGAAAAAGTGGAAATCCATAATGCCAGTCAGCTTTGGGGCAAAGGTATTTTTGAAGCCGAGTCGCGACTGCACGAAGAGCATGGGGTGGCAACAAGTGTGCTGAGTATTGGCCCCGCTGGGGAGAATTTAGTCCCCTTTGCCTGCATCGGCTCGGAATACTACCGCCAGGCAGGCCGTGGCGGTGTCGGCTCCGTCATGGGAAGCAAGAGGTTGAAGGCTATTGTCTGTTCCGGGAGTACGGGTGTGGCTGTTCCTGACATGCCACGCCTTCTGGAGTTAGCTAAAAAGGCAATAAAGGAGGATGTGCTAACCGATACCAATCTTTGGGCTTATACTGAAGGCACCTCGGCGATTGTTGAAATGAGCAATTCAGCCGGGATATTACCGACCAGAAACTACCAGGATGGTGTATTTGAGGGTGCCGCCAAAATTAATGCCGATAGCATCCAGAAGCTCCAGCCCAAGAAAAAGGCTTGTTTTTCCTGCGCTCTGGGTTGCGGGAATTACAACGATATAAAAGGTAGTGCCGTGGAGGGCCCGGAATACGAGACTCTAGCTTTGGCCGGGTCTAACTGCGGAGTGGATGACCTGGAAGCAATTATCAAGTTCAACGCCGAATGTGATAACCTGGGGCTGGATACGATATCCACTGGTAATGTGCTGGGTTTTGCCATGGAAATGACGGAAAAAGGAATAAAGGATTTTGGCGTACGCTTTGGTGATATAGAGACTTACTTAAAAATACCCCTCCTGGTTGCATACCAGAAAGGGGTGGGGGAGGAGTTAAGCCAGGGGGTGAAGAAGCTGGCCAAGAAATACGGCGCCGCTGATTTTGCCATAGAGGTTAAGGGGTTGGAGTTACCTGGCTATGACCCGCGAGGCTCATGGGCGATGGGTCTGGCTTATGCCACTGCCAGCCGTGGCGGTTGCCATATGAGCGCCTGGCCTGTTGCCGATGAGGCTTTTGGTGACATTGACCCGTTTACTATTGAAGGGAAGGCTCAGATGGTGGTAGACGGACAGCACCATAATGCCATTAAGTTTTCCCTTATCTTGTGCGATTTCTGGGCGCTTTCTCTGGAGACTATGAGTGAACTGGCCTCCTGCGTGCTTGGCCGTGATGTTCCTGTAGCTGAACTGGAAAAGGCGGGGGAACGTATCTGGAACCTACTCAGATTGTTCAATGTCAGGGAAGGCTTTAGGGTAGCTGACGATTCTCTACCTGGTCGGTTCTTAAAAGAACCCCTGAAATCCGGGACTCCTGCTGGGCGATTGTTACCGCCTGAACAGTTCAACTCTATGTTACGGGAGTATTACCAGCTTCGCGGTTGGGATGATTCGGGGGTTCCTACACCAGAGAAGCTTAAAGAATTGGAGATGTAAGGGGTGGCAAATAGTGGTGATCTGGGTTCGCACGCATGGGTCACTATCTTCACACTCTGTTGAAGAGGGTGCAGGCAAAGGAGATGGTGCCCCGGTAATGTTTCAAGGAAAAAGAGTGAAGGTAAGTGAGGTTTTTTCCAGGCTGCATATACGTGAAGAGCTAGTGTCGTTTGTTGCTATAAACGGTGTCAAATCTGCTAAAGATACCTGGGTAACAGATGGGGACAAGGTAAGTATTTTCGCCCTGGTAGCCGGTGGTTAGGCATAAGGCCAATAACTACTATGGCGTTGACAAATTAAAATTATGTTATACAATTATCTCAACCTATGCTTTTTGTGTAAGATAAAAAAATGTTTAAGAAATGAGGTGATGTCATGTAATGGAAAGTAAAGTGGTTCGTGGATAGGACTTAAAAAACTTGCAAAGGGGGTATCAGGTGAAAAGAAGAAGATTGCTAACAGCAGTTGTTGGTATCAGCTTGGCGCTGGTGCTGGCTTTAGCACTACCGCTGGTTAGTGGCTGCCCGGCAGAAACAAATGGAGAAGCACCGGCAAATGGAGCAGTACCGGCAAAGGTTTACGAATTGAGGATGCAGCATTCCTGGGGTGCTGCCGAAAACCATTTCTTTGAGCAGTATGCCGACATTGTCGAGGAGATGAGCGGCGGGCGGATTAAGATTGCAGTATTCTCCGATGGTGAGATAGTGACCTGGGATGAACTTTCGGATGCCGTAGCGGCGGGGGTGCTCGATATTGGACATACCCACCCGGATTATTATGAGGGTGTGGTCCCCGAAGGCTTCCTTGAAGCAGCTCCCTATCTGTGGAGGACGCTGGATGAGGAAATAGCCGTTATCTACAAGTATGGTGTTGGTGATATATACGCGGAAGCCCTTGAGGAGACCTTTGGCTACCATGTGCTCGGCTTCCAGGCGGATGACGTTGGTGCCTTGATGTTCACCAGGCCGATTAGTAGCCTGGCCGATATGGAAGGGGCAGTGATAAATGTTCTTGACCCCTACGCGTCGATATTGGCTGATCTGGCAGGTGCCTCGGCGACTTATATGGGCCCCGAGGAGATATATACCGCACTGGCTACGGGTGTTCTTGATGGGGTTGAGTACGGAGGAGCCAAGGCTATGTCAGATATGGGGTTCCACGAAGTTGCCAAGTATTTCGTGGAGCCGCACCATCAGATTTCCTGGTTCCCGTTTTACTTCATAAATCAGGACCTGTACGATGAGCTGCCTGCTGACCTGCAGGCCATCCTCAAGCAGGCTGTTTTCGCTAACTCCATCTACATGAGAGCCTTCTATGCCGCGGAAGAAGTAAAGGCCCTGGCGATGATGCAGGAAACTGCCGGCGTTACGGTATGTACGCTACCGGACGAGGATGTGGAAGCCATCTTCCAGGCAACGGTAAAGTGGCTGCAGGAGGACTACGCGTCAATAAACCCGCGGTGCCAGAGGGCAGCCGACGCCTGCATGGAGGCGTTGAGGGACTTCGGGCGCATAGACTGAGGCAAATGTGATTAGGGGGAGAGGGTTATCCTCTCCCCCTCCATGGTTGTGGCTGTTTAATTTACCGATTGCAAATCAGTTAGTGCACTGTAAGATTTGAGCTAACCTTAAGTAGGCTTGGTGTAAATAAATATAGGTGAGAATTGTGAATGAAGTGGCTTAGGCTTACCGTTAAGGCTATTGATCTCTCCAGCGATGTTGTTGCCAAGTATGCTTGCTGGGTAATTCTGGCTCTCATGTCCTTTACCTTCTATGACGTGGTAATGAGGTATTTCTTCAACTCCCCCACTATCTGGGCTTATGAGCTGGTCGGGTTACTTTTTGGCCCTCTCTGGCTGCTGGTCGGCGCCTACCTGCTCACTCATAATGAGCATGTCCGTATGGATATTTTCTACCGGCGCCTTGCTCCCAGGAAGCAGGCCATTATAGACCTGATTACCTACTCACTTTTCTTAATTTACGCTATTTTGATACTGGTTTACGGGTGGGACTATTTCATGAACTCCTTTATGAGAGGCGACCAATCCAGGACAATCTGGCACCCCTATCTCTGGCCATTCAAGTTATTTATACCCGTAGGAGTCGGTCTCATGCTGCTGACGGGTATAGCCAAATATATCCGTGACTTCTATATGGCCATCACCGGGAGACGATTCGAATGAGTATTGAGTGGATTACCCTGATCTTTTTTAGCAGCATGTTTCTGCTCCTGGCGCTTGGGCTACCTATAGTCTACACCCTGGGCGGTCTGAGCTTGATTTTCGCCTTTTTCTTATGGGGGCCAGAGGCCGTCGGTATGGGGCTCTTCGGAGCCGTTGGCATAGTAAAATATACCCTTCTGGTATGTGTTCCCATGTTTGTGTTTATGGGAATGATGATGTTCCACTCCGGCATCGCCGATGACCTCTATAACGTATTTCAGAACTGGCTGGCTCCTATTCCGGGCTGTCTGGCATCGGCTACAATAGGGGTTAGCACTATATTTGCCGCTATAGTTAGCTCCGAGGCGACTGCCACCCTGACCATGGGGAGCATTGCCCTGCCCCTGATGCGCAAGCGGGGATACAGCAAGTCTATAGCAACCGGCTGCATCCAGGCAGGGGCAGCCCTGGGGTTCCTTATCCCACCCAGTATGATTGCCATCCTCTATGCCGTCATTGCCAAGGAGTCAGTGGGCAGGCTCTTCGCCGGGGGCATGCTCCCCGGACTGCTGCTGGCCACCCTCTTTGTTATCTATATAACAATAAGATGTAAAATTCAGCCGAGTATAGCTCCCGCTTTGCCCAAGGAGGAGAGGCCTCCCTGGGGAGAAAAGGTGCGGTCCCTTAAGGGTTTAATACTCCCCGTAGGCATCATTGTATTGGTTATGGGGGCGATTCTTTCGGGGCTGACCACCCCCGTAGAGGCTTCGGCTATAGGCGCCTTTGCCAGCTTGATAGCTGTTGCCATCAAACGCCGGCTTAACCGCCAAATCCTTCAAGACTCACTAATGGCGAGCTTGAAGCTCACCGGCATAATGATGTGGATTTTCATGGGGGCATTAACCTTCGGCAAAGTCTATGACGCCCTGGGGGCCAAGGATATAATAGAGGCGGTCATGGTTAGTGTGCCGATGGGACGCTGGGGCGTTCTCATAATGATACAGCTAACCTTCTTCATCTTGGGTACGTGTTTAGATGATACCGCCATCCTGTTTATCACCATGCCTATCTATATCCCTATAATCACGGAGCTGGGCTTTGACCCGATATGGTTCGGGGTCCTTTACCTCGTCAATATGCAGATGGCTTATTTGACCCCGCCCTTCGGCTACTGCCTGATGTTAATTAAGGGGGTGGTCCCACCGGATATAACTATGGGAGACATATACCGTTCAGTTATACCCTTCGTGATTATTCAGGGGATCGGCCTGGCTATCGTTATGATATTCCCTGAGATAGTCCTCTGGCTCCCCCGCCTCGCATTCGGGTGAAGGCGGTGGATATTGTTGGAATCTCATCCCCTTGTTCCCGCTAATATTACCTGCCGGGCGGCCCCGGCGGTGACCTGGTAAAAACAGGGTAGATAATGGGTAAAACCTAACGTGGGGCTAACCAGCCTTGGTTTGCTTTCGTTGATTTCAACAGAGAGGAGGTTTTGTTATGGGTTCAAGCCTTAGGGCAGTTAGTATTTCTAAATCGGTGCGAGAGCAGCTTGCCACTGTTGGCGAGAAGATGAATGAGGGTGAATATTGGTGATAGCGGAAATAAATCGCCAACTGCAAGTAGTGATGGAAAATTGCATTGTTTTTAGGAGGTAATATCAAGTGGCCGAGAAAAATATCGTAAAAATAGTTACTGAAATTCCAGGACCTAAAAGCCGCCAATTGTATAGCGAGAATGAGCAGAATGTTCCCAGGGGCGTTGGTCATCTAACACCGATCGCTATTGCCAGCGCCAAGGGGGCTACGATAACAGATGTTGATGGCAATACATATATTGACTTTGCTGGTGGAATAGGAGTACTAAATGTTGGCCATTGCGCTGATGAAGTTGTTCAAGCGATAAAAGAGCAAGCCGATAAATACCTTCATGCTTGCTTTCATGTCAATATATATGAGTCTTACATTCGTCTCGCCAATAAGCTGAACACAATAACCCCGGGGCAATTCCCAAAGAAGACCCTGTTATTGAATAGTGGTGCTGAGGCAGTTGAAAACGCAATCAAAATTGCCAAGTATTATACAAAACGATATGGGGTGCTATCATTTTTGGAGGGATTCCATGGCAGAACTGCCCTGGCTATGAGCCTCACCGGGCAAATCCAGCCGTACAAGTCTAATTTTGGACCTTCTGTTCCTTGGGTGTATCACCTGCCGTTTGCTTACTGTTATAGATGCCCCTTTGGTCAAACCTACCCTTCTTGTGAAGTTGTCTGCGCTAGATATATGGAGCATGTTTTTGAAAGTGCCATATCGGCAGATGCGATAGCGGCGCTGATTGTTGAGCCAGTTCAGGGTGAGGGTGGCTTTATTGTCCCGCCAAAGGAGTTTTTACCTGAACTCCGCAGGATCTGCAACGAGCACGGGATTGTGTTTATTGATGATGAGATCCAGGCTGGTTTTGCCAGGACAGGGAAGTTGTTTGCTGCAGAGCATTTATCAATCGAGCCAGATATGATACTTACCGCTAAGTCACTTGGCGGTGGTATGATTCTAAGTGCCGTTACAGGCAAGGCAGAAATTATGGAAGCGCCACATGTTGGAGGGTTAGGTGGAACGTATGGCGGCCACCCGCTTTCATGCCAAGCCAGCCTGGCCACCATTGATATAATTGAGAGGGATAACTTAGCCAGCAGGGCTGATTCAATTGGTAAAAGATTAAAAGAAGCGCTTTATGCCATGCAGGAGAGATACCCCATTATTGGTGATGTTCGCGGGTTAGGTGCGATGGTTGCGGTAGAACTGGTTAAAGATAGAACGACAAAAGAACCCGCCCCCGAGGAGACTGCTAAGGTACGGGTAAAGTGCTACCAAAATGGGTTGATCATGTTAAGTGCCGGTATTCACCATAATGTAATGAGGATACTGGTTCCCCTGGTAATAACAGACGAGGAGCTTGAAGAGGCGATATCTATCATGGAAGAAGTTTTTAAGAGTATTTGATAGGTTGAGCTTGATACCATTATAGAGATTGAAGTAGCGGGCTATACAAACTTCGGCGGCTGGTCTGGGTGGTTATCTCAAGTTAGGCTAAAAGGTGACCTCGATTCAGATAGTTAGAGAGGAATATAGAATAAATCTGTTGCAAGGGATAAAAGTAGTTGAGTTTGCTACGTGGATGGCTGCACCTGCGGCTGCCGCCATACTGAGTGACTGGGGTGCTGATGTTATCAAGATAGAGGACCCATTGGGTGGTGACCCCCTCCGTGGATATGAAGAGACACGGTCTGACTATCCTAAGATGGAAATCAATGGTCCGTTTGAACTTGATAACCGTAATAAAAGGAGCGTGGCCGTCAACTTACGGTACAAATCGGGACAGGAGATTGTTCACAGACTAGTCAAGGATGCAGATATTTTTATTACCAATATCAGGGGCAAAGCTCTTGATAGGTTATCTCTGAACTATGAGAGCTTGAGCTCCATTAACCCTAGCCTAATTTATGCCGAGCTTTCTGGATACGGTGAAGTTGGTCCGGACAAGGATCAGCCCGGGTTTGATAGAAGTGCCTTTTTTGCAAGGTCTGGAATGCAGGATATTCTACGGGAGCCGGAAGCCCCTCCGCCTTGTATGCGACCAGCATTTGGAGACCACGCGACTTCGGGGTTTCTCGTAGCTGCTATACTGGGAGCCCTTTGGTATCGCGAGCGAAATGGTATTGCCCAAAAAGTCGACTTATCTCTTTATAGCTGCGGCATTTGGCAGCTCGGTACCGATATCCAAGTAAGTCTTATTTCCGGCAAGGATATTCCCAAAGGAAGCAGAAGTGATACCACTAATCCGCTTACCAATCACTACAAAACGAAAGATGGCAGGTGGATCGTATTGGCTATGCCACAAAGTGACCGATATTGGCCAGAGCTTTGTAAGGCAATAGGCAGGAAGGACTTAGAACTTGACCCTAGATATACCAGCCAACAATTAAGATCACAGAATGCAGCATCCCTCGTTTCCATTCTTGATGAGGTGTTCGCTACCAACACTTATGAGCGCTGGAAAGAAGTACTTAATAAGTACGACACTGTCTTTGGACTAATCCAAAGCACTATCGAGGTTGCGACCGATACCCAGGCTTGGGCAGACGGTATATTTACTTCCATTGAACACCCTGCGACCGGTAAGGTCAAGTTGATAACAGCTCCAGGTAGGTTCAGCAAGGTCCCCGTAGGACCGAGAACCGCTGCTCCCGAGTTAGGGCAACATACTGAGGAAGTCCTCCTCGAAATTGGCTACACTTGGGATGATATAGTGCGGCTAAAAGAAGAAAGGGCGATAATCTGAGAAGGGTAAGATGGACTTCAAGAAAATCATAGTAAGTAAAGACGAAGAGAGAGGCATAGTCAAGTTAACTATTAATCAACCTGAGTTGCATAATGCATTAGACAAAGCTACAAGGCGGGAGTTAAGAAGCATAATAGAGAATGTTAGGGGTGATGATACCGTTCGGGTAGTTATCATCACTGGAGCAGGAGATAAGGCTTTTTCAAGCGGTGCGGATATCAACGAATTTAGGGAAGCAAGTCCAAAAGAAATGGAGGAGTATGCCTCTACGTTGGGGCAACAACTGTTTACAGATATAGAGAATCTGTATACCCCCATAATTGCCATGATTAACGGCTTTTGTCTTGGTGCAGGGTGCGAATTAGCAATGGCTTGCGATATAAGAATTGCTTCAGCCAACGCAAGGTTCGGGCAGCCAGAAATCAACATCGGGATTATCCCTGGAAGTGGTGGCACACAAAGGTTGCCGAGGTTAATAGGCTGGGGCAAAGCTAAAGAGCTAATATACACTGGAAGAATAATAGATGCCAACGAGGCAGAGAGGATTGGTTTGGTTGACAGAGTTGTGCCACAATCTGAATTGGAGAAAACAGTCAACCAATTAGCTGAGACTATAGCAAGTAAGAGCCCACTTATCATCAAATTGGCCAAGAAGGCTGTTAACAAGGGTATGTATGCTGACCTCGTCAGTGGCCTAAGCTACGAAAGAGACAATTATGCCCTTTGTTTTGCTACCATGGATCAGAAGGAGGGAATGGCTGCTTTTTTGCAGAAGAGGAAGGCGGAGTTCAGGGGGAAATAGTACGGAGAAGATGAAAATTAGGTGAGAGAAATGACAGCTGGTTATACGGGTAAAATCTTAATCGTAGATTTGACCTCGGGTGAGGTGAAGGAAGAGCGGCTCCCGGATGAGTTATACCGGGAGTTCATTGGTGGGGTAGGGTTAGGGGTAAGACTGCTTTATGAGCGTCAGCCTGGCAAGGTAGACCCTCTGGGGCAACAGAACATCTTGGGCTTTATGCCCGGGCTGCTGAGCGGTACGGCTGCACCTAGCTCATCCCGGCTTACCCTGGTATCTAAGTCTCCTTTGACTGGCGGTTGGGGGGATGCCAGTGTTGGGGGTTACATAGGTTTTGAGCTAAAGCGCGCCGGCTATGATGGTATCTTGTTTTACGGGATTTCTCCGAAGCCAGTCTATTTATTAATACATCAAGGTAAAGCTGAGCTACGAGATGCCTCCCATCTTTGGGGCAAGGATACCATTGAGACGGAAGAGATACTGCGTAAAGAGGTAGGGGACAGGCGGCTTAGGGTAGCCTGTATAGGCCCTGCGGGGGAAAAACTGTCACTGATTTCGTCAGTAGTAACTGAAAGAGGCAGAGTGGCGGGTAGGTCGGGTTTGGGGACAGTAATGGGCTCCAAGCGCCTGAAGGCTGTTGCTGTGAGGGGGCAAAATGTTGTTCCTGTGGCTGACAATACAAAAGTGCAACAGCTACAGAGACAGTTCATTAAAGATGTTAAAGAGACGAAGGTGAAGTTCATTAGCACACTGAAGAGTATGGGGACAGCCGGCAGCACTGAAGGCTTTATAGCCGGGGGGGCCACCCCAATCAAGAACTGGAGCCTGAGTGGGGAAGATAGCATGCCTGCTGATGCCCAACCGTATAGCAGCGGTGTGAACACTTATTTAGTGAAGAGGCATACCTGTGCTGGCTGCCCCATAGGTTGTGGGGGTAGTGTCAGGATGGGAGAGGCCGGGGAATTCCTTAGACCGGAGTACGAAACAGTAGCCGGCTTTGGCCCCATGTGCCTGATTAACGATATGGCCGCGATTATTGCAGCTGGTGATATCTGTGACCGCTACGGCATAGATACTATCTCGGTAAGCACAACTATTGCTTTTGCTATAGAGTGTTATCAGCGGGGGATTTTAACCAAGCAGGATACCGATGGCATTGAGCTTAGCTGGAATAACCCTTCGGCTGTAATAGCTATACTGAAGAAGCTAGTAAAGAGGGAAGGGTTTGGCGATGTGCTTGCCGATGGAGTTAAAAGAGCGGCCGAAATAATTGGGCATGGGGCTGTGGAATCTGCCATTCATGTAGGCGGTCAGGAGATGGGTTTTCACGACCCACGACAACTTCCCGCCCGTGGTACTGGCTACATATGTGACCCAACGCCAGGACGGCATACTACATTCTTTGTCGGGACCATACTGGAGAGAGCCGGTTCGCCCGGACCGTATCCTGAGCTTTGGGGACCCGAGGTAGAGCTCCGCGATTATGAACATAAATCGGCTATTTACAGTGCGGCTATTAAGTATGAGCAGGTAGTAGCCTCGGCGGGTGTATGCAAGTTCACCCTGTTTCAGGGGACCTTCCCGGCAATAGACTTTATCGCGGCTGTTACCGGCTGGGATTTTACTCCTGCAGAAGCACTGGTAACCGGCGAGAGGATACAAACTCTACGTCAGCTTTTTAACGTTAGAGAGGGAATTAACCCCAGCGAGATTCGCTTGCCACAGCGAGTCAGCCAGCCAGCAACCACCGGTCCATTTAAAGATGTTCCTGTAGATTTTGACCTCTTGCGTAAGCAGTATTATGAGGCGGCGGGGTGGGACCCAGAAACTGGTCACCCCATAGAGTCAAGGTTGGAAGAATTAGGGCTCAGGGACTTAGTCAACAGGGACTAGGTTTACCTGGATTTTTCCCAGAAAAGAATACAGAGGTGCCGGATGCATGTATTAGAGGATAGACCATGGTTTAAGTTCTGGCCAGAAGGCGTACCACGGCATATAGACTACCCCCAGATACCGCTATTTGAGTTCCTGTCTAACGCGGCTAAAAAATACCCCGCCAATATTGCTTTTAGTTGCCAGGGGGGCAGCTTGACTTATGCCGAGCTGGATACAGCTGTTAACAAACTGGCCGCCGGTCTCCAGGGGCTGGGGATAAACAAAGGGGATAGTGTAGTGCTTTTCCTCCCCAATAACCTGGAGTTTGTTATCGGGTATTACGGAATATTAAGGGCAGGCGGTATAGTTAGCCCGGCCAATCCACTATATAAGGGTGGGGAGTTGAAACACCAGCTTAGTGACTGCCGGGCCAGTGGTATTATCACCGATGGAGATTCTTACCCCTTAGTCAGAGAAATCAGAGATGAAACTGGATTGAAAGCCGTGATATTGAGTGACACAGAAGGGGCTGAGGGGGCAATTTCGTTGGCGGAAATTCTAGCCAAGTATCCACCGGCCCCGCCTGCAGTTGATATAAAGCCTAAAGAGGATATAGCCGCTATTGAATATACCGGTGGCACAACGGGATTTCCCAAGGGAGCAATGCTGACTCACTATAACCTGGTGGCTAATGCCATACAGAATGCGGCATGGTTAAGATGGAGTGATAAAGATGTCATTATCGGTGTGCTTCCCTTCTACCACAGTTGGGGCGCCTGTACCTGTGTAAATTCACCAATCTACGTAGGCGCTCAAGTGATTACGCTTCCCCGTTTTGATGCTGAAGAGTTACTTAGGACTATCGAAAGAAAGAAGGCAACGGTACTTTATGGCGCTGCCTCTATGTTTACTATGCTAGTAAGTAGTCCGCTCATAGGGAAATATGACCTTTCTAGCTTGAAATATGTCAAAGCGGGGGCGATGCCGATACCGCCTGAAGTCAAGGAGAGGTGGGAACAGTTGACCGGTGTCAGAATGATTTTGGGCTATGGCCTAAGCGAAGCCTGCCCGGAAACTCACGATTCTCCGCTACAAAGGGTGAAGCCGGGAACGGTAGGAATACCTATTATGGATACGGACGCCCGAATTATGGATGAGGCAACGGGTGAAATTGAACTGCCGCCGGGTGAAGCGGGCGAATTGGTAATCAGGGGACCTCAGGTTATGAAGGGGTACCTTAACAGGCCAGAGGATGATGAGGAAGCACTCCGGGGTGGCTGGCTTTACACTGGGGACTTGGCATTGATGGATGAAGAGGGATACTTCAGCATTGTTGACCGCAAGAAGGAGATAATAAAGTACAAGGGCTATACCATCGCCCCGGCCGAGGTTGAGGCAGTGCTTTACCAGCTTCCAGCAGTCAAGGAATGCGCCGTGGTGGGTAAACCGGATGCCCTGGCTGGTGAAGTGCCTAAAGCTTATGTAGTAGTGAAGGAGGGGCATACCTTATCTGAGGAGGAGATTATTAAATTTTGTGCACAAAGGGTTGCTCCGTATAAGAAGGTCCGGGAGGTTGAGTTTATAGAGGAAATACCAAAGACGCGGGTAGGGAAGGTTTTGAGAAGAGTGCTCAAAGATGGAGAGCGAAAACTATAGCCAGGATGAATTTTGTAGATTCTGGTTGTCAAGCGACCTTTTAAGGAGTATCCTTACCGATATAGTCTTGGTTTTTTGCTTTGGTTGCAAAACTTCAGTAAAATAGAATTAAGAGGGGGAAGCTATGAGCGTCAAGATTTACCAGATTACAGAGCCACAGATAGTTCGCTTCGGTGTGGGGGCTATCAGTACCCTTGGCGGTGAGGCTAATAAGCTGGGGGTTAAAAAGGCCCTTATTATCACTGACCCTGGGGTTTACCAATCTGGCTTAGCAGCTCCGGTTAAGGAGCAGCTGTCTGAAGCCAAGCTTTCGGTGGAAGTTTTCTCCGAATCAGAACCCGAGCCGACACTAACCAAGCTAAATGCGGCCGCTAAGAAGCTTCGGAAAGGTAACTACGACCTCCTGGTAGGGCTTGGCGGAGGGTCAAGTATGGACACGGCTAAAGGGCTCTCGGTTCTCCTGGCTCATGGTGGAGATGGCCAGGACTATGTCGGGGTGGATAAGGTTCCCGGGCCTGGTATCCCGCTCTTCACATTGCCCACTACAGCCGGAACCGGCAGCGAGGTGACCAATATCGCCATCTTCAGCGACCCGGAGAAAGAGCTTAAACTGGGAATAGTGAGTCCTTATTTATTAGCGCGGCTGGCTCTGGTGGACCCGGCTCTTACTTATGGCTGTCCTCCAGGGGTCACCGCCGCCTCCGGGATAGATGCCCTCGTCCATGCTATTGAATGCTACACCAGCATTAAAGCTAATAGCTTTTCCGATGCCCTGGCTCTGCAGGCTATGCGGCTTATTGCCGGTAGTCTGAGGACCGCCGTCAGCAATGGCTCAGATAAAGAGGCCCGCAACCAGATGGCTGAAGGGGCCCTCTTAGCTGGTATTGCCTTTGGCAACGCCGGTGTGGCGGCTGTCCATGCCCTCGCCTACCCCCTCGGGGCACGGTTTCACGTGAGCCATGGAACGGCCAACGGGCTCCTCCTCTCTTATGTTATGGAATGCAACCTCCCGGCAAACTTCCCCAAGTATGCTGTTATTGCCCGGATGTTGGGGGTGAAGACAGAGGGGCTATCCCCTCAGGAGGCAGCCGAGCGGGGAGTGAAAGCCATCAGAGCCCTGGCTACAGATATCGGTATCCCCTCTCGCCTCCGGGATTTAGAGGTGCCTGAAGAAGCACTGGAAGGGATGGCGGTGGCTACGATGGATGTCACCCGGCTTTTGGCTAATAACCCCAAGGAACTGACTCTGGACGATGTCCGGAGTATCTGGCGAAACGCCTGGTAGGGAATGGGATAAGCTAACTATAAGGAGGTCAACTATGAAGACCAGAGAAGAATATATCGAAAGCATGAGGAACATGCACTTTGAGTTGTACATGTTCGGGGAAAGGGTTACCAACCTGGTGGACCACCCTATCATCAAACCGACAATGAATTGTATGGCTGCAACCTATGAACTTGCTGAAGAGGGAAAATTCCCCCAATATCAAGACGTTATGACAGCTACCTCTCACCTTACTGGAAAGAAGATAAACCGCTTCTGTCATATCCATCAAAGTGCTGAAGACCTGGTCAAAAAATCAAAGATGGGCAGGTTGTTGGGTGCTTATACCGGCTCTTGCTTTCAGCGCTGTGTTGGCATGGATGCTTTAAATGCCCTGTCGATAGTGACTTACAATATTGACCAGAAGTATGGCACCGAATATAACAAGCGGTTCTTAAAATATTTGCAGTACATTCAGGATGAAGACCTCGTTTGCTGCGGGGCCATGACCGATGCCAAGGGTGATAGAAATCTCCGTCCTGCTGAACAGCCTGATCCGGACCAGTATCTTCATGTAGTAGAGGAGAAGCCGGATGGCATTGTAGTTAGTGGGGCAAAGCTGCATCAAACAGGAGCGGTAAATTCACACGAGATTATCGCTATGCCGACCAGGGCTATGCGGGAGGAGGACAAGGACTACGCTATTTCCTTTGCCCTGCCGGCTGATGCTAAGGGAATTATATATATCTATGGACGCCAATCTTGCGACACCCGAAAGGTAGACAGCCCCAATATGGATGTAGGCAATGTGCTTTACGGCGGACAGGAGTGCATGGTTGTTTTTGATAACGTGTTTGTTCCCTGGGAAGGGGTATTCATGTATAAAGAGTGGGATTTTGCCTATGAGCTGGTGGAGGGTTTTGCCTCTTATCACCGCCAAAGCTACGCCTGCAAGTCGGGCATTGGTAATGTCATCGTTGGCATCTGTCAGCTACTTGCTGAGTATCAGGGCATTGCAAAGGCCTCTCATGTTAAGGACAAAATTATTGAGATGATTCAGCTAAATGAGACTATGATGTCCTGCAGCCTTGCTTGTGCCCATGAAGGTCACAAGGAGCCTTCGGGGACCTACATGGTAAATACACTGCTTGCAAATGTATCCAAGCTAAATGTCACCAGGTTTCCTTATGAAATAGCTAAACTGGCGCAAGAAATCGCTGGTGGTGGATTAGTAACCCTGCCCTCGGAAAAAGACCTCAAGAGTTCTAAAGTAGGTGACTATGTTGCCAAATATCTTAAAGGTGCAGAGGGCGTTCCTGTAGAAAACCGTATTCGTGCAATGCGCCTGATTGAAGACCTGACAATGGGCCTGGGAGCGGTATGCTACCTGACCGAATCGCTGCATGGTGCCGGGTCACCCATGGCCCAGAAAATCATGATTGGCAGGCGAATTGATATGGATAAAATGAAAAACGCGGCAAAAAGATTATGCGGCATTAAGCCTTAACCGGTCATAGATTTAAAAGGAGCCTTTTTATGAATTGGAAAGAGGATTATAAGAAAAAGCTCACGACAGCAGCTGAAGCAGTGAAGGCTATTAAATCAGGCGACCGGGTAGTGGTCGGGCATGCTTATGGGCAGCCCCAGCATCTGGTTGATGCTATGGTGGCCAATAAGGACGCCTATGAAAACGTGGAAATTTTGCATATGGTTTCAATAAGCCCGGCCCCCTATTGCCAGCCGGAAATGCAGGGACACTTTATACATAATTCCTTTTTTGTCGGGGTTAATAGCCGGGATGCAGTCAACGAGGGGCGAGCCAAGTATACGCCATGCTTCTTCCACGAGCTACCGCGATTGTTTACCAATGGAGCGCTCCCCGTAGATGTAACCGTTTGTCAGTTAGCTCCCCCCGATGAGAACGGAAATTGTAGCTTCGGCATCTCGGTGGATTATACCAAGCCAGCGGCCGAAGCATCCAAAATTGTTATAGCTCAGATAAATGAGCAGATGCCAAGAACCCTAGGGGACTCCTTCATTCCCGTTTCTGAGCTGGACTATATCGTGGAATATAATGAGCCTCTCTTAGAGCTGGGGGCTGTCAAACAGGCGTCCACGGAGGGAGAAAAGGAACAGTACGTTGCCAGAGTCGTGGCCGAGATGGAGATTGGAGCCAACTGCGCGCAGCTTATTGATGACGGAGCCTGCCTCCAGCTCGGTATTGGCGCTATCCCTGACGCAGTCGTATCCTTTTTGACCGAGAAGAAGGATTTGGGTATTCATACCGAGATGTTCTCGGACGGCGTGGTGGACCTCATCGAGAAGGGAGTAATTACCGGCGCCAGAAAGAATTTTCATCCAAAAAAGGCGGTGGCCAACTTCCTTATGGGGACCAGGAGGCTGTACGATTTTGTTCACGATAACCCATCCGTAGAAATGCATCCGGTGAACTACACCAACGACCCCTGTATCATCGGGCAGAACGACAATATGGTGGCTATTAATTCCTGCCTCCAGGTTGATTTTCTAGGCCAGGTAGCCTCAGATACCATCGGCTCCGTACAGTTCAGCGGTGTGGGTGGGCAGGTGGATTTTGTCAGAGGCGCATCAAGGTCAAAGGGGGGCAAGTCTATTCTGGCTTTCCCTTCTACGGCTGGAGGGGGCAAGTATTCACGCATTGTCCCCAGACTTGATGAAGGAGCTGCAGTGACGACTTCGCGAAACGATGTTCACTATCTGGTAACAGAGCACGGAATTGCCGACCTGCGTGGGAAAAGCCTGCGCGAGAGGGCTGACGCTTTAATCAATATTGCTCATCCAGATTTTCGCGGACAATTAGTGAAAGAATTGGGTGAGATGCACCTCTTTTAGTGAAATTTGGCTCCGGAAGTTTGTAGTTATACAATTGGGCAGATTATTAAACTGCATACCTTTTGATTAAAGAATGCCTCATTTAATATCTGGGTATCGAAGGGGGTAAAGCGGGGATGGACTAAAGCCCTAGATAGGCTTTCTTTATATAGTCGTCTTTAAGGAGATTGCAGCACTCTCCTTCCATGACTATCCGGCCATTTTCCAATACGTATGCACGGTCGGCTATCTCCAGGGTGCGGGGAACATTTTGCTCGACCAGCAGAATGGTAATTCCCTGCTCACGCAAGGATTTTATTATCTGGAAAACTTCTAATAGCACCTTCGGTGCCAGGCCGTAAGACGGCTCATCAAACATGCACAGTTGCGGTCTTGGCATTAAACCTCGGCCCATAGCCAGCATTTGCTGTTCACCGCCACTCAATGTTCTGGCTAACTGCCCGGCTCTTTCTTTTAATATGGGGAAGACTTGATAAATCTTTTTAGCCGTTTCTTTTCTTAACTTCCAGGCGCCGTAAGGGTACGCACCCAGCTCCAGGTTTTCGTGCACCGTCATCTCGGTAAAAAGCTTTCTACCCTCGGGTACATGTGAAATACCTAGCGTCACAATGGAGTGAGGTGATAAATCGTCTATCCTCTGGCCCAGAAACTCCACACTACCTGAAGCTGGATGAACCATGCCGGAAATAGTCTTAAGCAGTGTACTTTTGCCAGCCCCGTTGGCACCAACCAGGGCGACTATTTCGGCCTTATCTATTCTTAAAGAAACGTCCCATAAGGCCTGAATTTTACCGTAAAAAGTATTTACATTTTTAAGTTCTAGCATAAACCTATTCTCCCAGATATACTTCAATAACTTTTTTACTGGTGGTAATCTCATGTGGCGTTCCTTCGGCAATCTTCTCGCCGTGATGGAGCACCATAATCCGGTCGCATACACCCATAATTGCTTTCATGACGTGTTCAATCATGAAAATGGTAATTCCCTTATCCCGAATCCTGGTTACCAGCTCCATAGCTTCAGCTGTTTCCGTGGGAGTTAGACCTGCCATTAGCTCATCAAGTAAAAGGAGTTCTGGTTTGGTGGCTAACGCTGCAGCTACTTCAAGGCGTTTCTGGTTGACCAGGATCAAATCTTTGGCTGGTAGCTCGCTCATTGCTGACAGGCCGACAAATTCTGATAGCTCCGCAGCTTCCTTGGCTGTAGATGTTGCTGACATACCGGTTGGCGTCCCGAATAGCGCTCCCAGCGATACATTGTCTCGAACCGACATGTTAGGGAAAATTTTAACCGACTGGAATGTTCTGGCTATTCCCTTCCGGCATATTTGATGCGGCTTCAGGCCGCTTATCTTTTTGCCTTTAAATTTTATTACTCCCGATTTAAGAGTAAGAGCTGCCGATATTAGATTAAATAGCGTTGTTTTGCCAGCCCCGTTAGGGCCAATCAGGCCAAAGATTTCGCCCTGGTCAACGCGGAAGTCAACGTTGGATACCGCGGCCAGTCCCCCGAAATATTTGGTTACCTTTTCAGCTTCAAGTATTGGCATGTTGCCTCCTCAGCCTCCGTACCAGCCTTTGTATCAATCCTACCAGCCCGTCAGGTAGGTATACTATAAAGAGCACTAATATAATACCAAAGGTGAGCATGAAATATTCGGGGAACACGGTTAGTAGTTTTTCTTCCAGGTAGGCAAAAAGGGCGGCGCCTATTACCGGCCCGTAAAGCTGCCCCATACCGCCGAAGATAGCCATTAAAACCGGCAGAAAAGAGAAGAGTACATTAAAGGCGACATACGGGTCAACATATGTCCACCTCGTCGCCATTATTGCCCCGGCGGCTCCCATGAAGAAGGCGCTGATGCCGAAGGTGAAAACCTTCACCAGGTTCACATTAACACCCAGATGGGCGGCTGCCTCTTCGTTCTCACCGATACTCCGCAGGGCTAGGCCATATTTAGAGCGCCTTATAAAGTAACTGGTGAGCATCAGCAGCGTAAAGATGCCCAGCATGACCCAAAAAATAGTATTGTTATCTATTAAGACAATGAATCGACCACGCGTACCGGTTACAGTAACCTCCCAATACAGCAGAAGATGTTTGATGAGCTCAACCAGTCCAAAGGTGAATATAATAAAATATATACCCTTCAGCCTCAGAGTTATGGCGCCAACGATAAGGGCAATTATGAAACTGATCAGACCACCGGCAGCTACTGCCGCAAGCAGGGGTAATTGTTCCCCCAATACGGCCATGGTATATATGCCTACACCGAAAAATGCCGCCGTCGCCAGTGACACATAACCGGTAGGTCCGGAAAAAATAGCCCAGCTCACCGTAAGGACGATAAACATGATGATGGCAGTTATTAGTATGACATTATAAGCTGAACCATATAAGGGAAAAGCAGCCAGCAGGGCTAGTAAGATGACACTGATTAACCACCATAAACGAGACATTTTAAAGACGCCACGGGTAATATCCATTTCCCTACTTACCTAAAATACCTTTCGGCCTCACTACGAGCAGGAGCATGAAGATAACATAATAGGCAGCCAGTGCTAGGGATGGTTGCCAGGAGCTTACTATGCTGCCGATAAGACCCAGGATAAAACCGCCGATAAAACTGCCCGGGATACTGCCCAACCCGCCTAATACAACCACGATGAGGGTAATTATGAGATATTCCAGGCCCATAACCGGGTAAATAGGGAAGCACATACTGATGAATACGCCAGCCAAACCAGCCATTACCGCCCCCAGACCAAAGCATAGAGCCAGCACCAGGTTAATGTTTACCCCCATGAGCCCGGCCGTCGCCGGGTCCTGGGCGGCGGCCCTGATGGCTTTTCCAATACGGGTACGGACTAGAAAGATATAGAAGCCTATGCCTATGACAACAGCAAAGATAAGGGCTATCAAACGATTGGCGGCGAACACCGCTCCCCAGAGGTTGATGCCAAAGTTATAAAAAGAGAGCGCCCTCATATCTCCACCCCATATTATTAAAGCCACATTTTGAATGATGAAGAGGAGACCAAAAGAGGCTAACATAGAGCTGCCCTCAAAGGCACTCTGTGATGGTGCCTTATTTCTGAGGCTTGTGAACAAAGTCCGTTGGAGTATAAAGCCCAGTATGAATACGATAGGGGCGACAATCACCACAGAAAGCAGCGGGTTAATCCCGAATATGGAATACATCGCCCAGGTGATGAAAGCGCCGAGCATAATAAATTCGCCATGGGCTATGTTCAGCACCCGGGCAACGCCGTACTGCAGGTTGAGTCCCATAGCAATTATGGCGTAGAAGCCACCCAGCAGCAGGCCGTTAATCACTATATTAAGGACTGACACAAGCATAATGGTATCTTCCTGGTCTTGGCAATCACAGGTGCAGGCTGCCTAGAAAAAAGGCAAGATATTACGAGCGGTTATCTCCCTCATAAATAGGCCTTTCTAGGCAGCCTGCTTTCTATTCCTTTAACTATTAATGTTAATGTCTACTGTATCTTAATGTCTACGGTCCTGCTGGCCACGGTGGCTTGGGATATACAAAGTCTGCAGTAACCGTGTAATTTGTAAGTTCCTCCTCAATTCCGGTATATCCTACAATTTCACATATCCCATTCTGCCACTGGCCGATTTCACCGGGATGGCATTCCTTGGCCATAAGTCCACCGCCGGCACCGAACATGGTAAACCATGTCGGTCCCAGAACTGTATCCAGCTGCGCGGTAGCAAGCACCTCCCTTAGTGCGTCCTGGTCAGTGCTTCCGACTTCCTCAACAGCCGCCTTCCAAATGTCCAGTGACGCCCAGTATAGCGGATGTCCCCACCAGTCGTTGGTCTCTTCGGGCTTACCTTCATAAAGTTTATTGTACATGTCTGCAAGTGCGGGAGACGTTTCGTAGTTAGCAGTAGCAAAACAACTTACTCCCTCAACCGCTGGGCCAAACGCTGTATGGTAGAACCCGAAGTTGGCTCCGGGGCCGGCTATGAAGGCCTTGGGATTATAGCCAAGCGCTATTGATGTGCCGGTAATAGGCAGTACCTGGTCGGGGTAGGCAAAGCAGCAGAAGACATCGGCGCCAGACGCCATAGCGTCTTGTACTACCGGCGCAAAGTCCTTGAGGTCGGGCGGAAGGCTCACGTTTCCAACTATTTGAATTCCTGCTCTGCCAAATTCTATGCCAGCCACGCCGGAATACTCTATGCCATGGAGGTCGGCAATGTAGGTTACATATGCTGTCTCGGCTCCCTGTTCGGCAAGAATGTCGGCAAAAACCGGCAGCTCGTACCAGTTGGAATAACTCAGACTGACGAAGGTGTAGGGTAGACTGGGAAGCGAGTCCGTGATAGTGGTGGCACCACCCTCGGCGGTAACCAGTACATAGCCGTACTTATTGGCTATAGGGGCTTGACCGAAAACAAAAGCAGTACCAGAGGCAGGCCACAGGAAGTCGACCTCGTCCTCTAGAATTAGCTTCTCCGTCAGCCTCGTCATAGTGCCTACGTCACTCTTGTCATCATATATCTTTAACTCTATGGGCAGTTTCTTGCCATACTCACTCAGATATATACCGCCGTCGGCATTTACTATGGGAACCCATGTCTCATATATTGGCCTGAATGCCGAGTCGCCAATAATAGCTAGTGGGCCGGATAGAGGTCTTGACATACCAACAACGATTTTATCTTTGGTGGGTGGAGGCGGCGGTGGTGTAGTAGTTCCATCAGGTGGTGGAGTTGTAGTTTCTGTTGGTGGGCAGCCGATAGCAATCAGGCTGAGGGCTAACAATAATGCTAGCGGTATTAACAGTAACTTCTTGTTCACTTACGCTTCTCCTCCTTTGTAAGGGTAGGATTTCTATAAGCTTTATCAGGTCTTATTTTATAAAATCTCACATATTTTATCCCTCCTTCTCAATTATGTTATATAGTCTTTGATTATTTAGTTATTTTGAAGGATATATCAGTCTCCAGCCTCTCAACCCGCTGCCTCTGTGAGAGTATAAGTTACAACCCCCGTTTTGTCAATACGATATACTCAGGTAGATTACGGAAGTCGGCCAATTTTTGCAATCATCTCCGCTTCTGTGTATAATCAGTCAGGAGGAAGTTATGGAAAACAGGATAGCCATCTTTATAGATGGTAGCAATCTGTACCACGCGCTACGAAGTAACTTAAAACGCCATGACCTTAACTTCGCCGATTTTACCGCTAGGCTATGCGGTTCAAGACGCTTGTTCCGAATATACTACTACAATGTCTTGCAGGACCAAAATCAATGGCCTGAAGGCTATCGAGAGCAACAGGAGTTCCTTGATATCCTGCGCAAAACACCGTATCTGGAGGTCCGGCTGGGGGGTACCAAAGTGACACAGGGGGTCTCCGTTGAGAAGGGCATAGATATTATGTTGGCTACAGACCTGCTATATTTTGCCTGGAATGATTTCTACGATGTGGCAATGCTGGTTAGCGGTGATTCCGATTTCGCTTACGCCCTCCAAGCGGTAAAGAATATGGGCAAACATGTTGAGGTAGCCTACTTTGAGAGAGGGGGGTCCAAGGACCTCCTGAAGGTAGCCGATAACCATCACCTGCTAAACCGAAGCTTTTTCAAGGGTTTGTGGGTGGGTCAGCGTCGTAGCAAACGTAAAAAAGCCGGCGGGGAAAGCTAAAAACAGGCTATCACCGGTACTATGGTTAGAACCCTGCCTTTCGGTTGGATATCTTGCCACACTCTAGGCCCCTAATTTCTGTTATCGTATTAACCAGGAGATGGAGTTTGAAAAAAATGCGCCCACGATATAAAATAGATGTGCGCAGTAAGTTACAGGGCACGAAAACTTCGGAGGTTTAAATGGAAAGGATAGAGATATTAAGAAGGTCTGACATATTCCACTACATTGATGAGGATGAGCTTAAATTAGTGGAGAAGATGTGCACCCCTGAGGTATTTGAGGCAGGTGCAGTTATATGTAAGCAGGACCGGGAAGAAAACAAGGTATATGTGGTTGAAGAGGGGCTGGTGTCTATACTCCTGGAGTTGGGCCCGACCGATAGGCGGCAAATCCAGGCTGCCTCTAATTTTGAGTGTATCGGCTGGTCAGCTACGATACCACCATTCCATTGTACCGCCACCGCCAAGGCCATAGAAAGAACCAAGGTACTTGCCTTTGACGGTAGAAAGTTGCGGGATTTAATTTCCACCAACCCCAAGCTGTGTGCCGAAATTGCTGGAGGGGTAGCCTACGTGATTTCACAGAGGTTACGGGCGGCATTTACTCAACTGATGGGCGTAACCTATCAGGATTAACCCTCAAGTATCATAACCGTTATGCGGAAAGCCAACCTCTGCTATAATCTAGTTTTGGTGGTTTAACCACTTACTATTGGATTTGTGAGCAAGGTGGAAAGGCTGTTGAACTAGAAGGAGAAACTTAAAGTATGGAAGACGCGAAGACAATCACCTCTATGATGGCAGAAAATAGAGTATTTGCCCCCTCTGATGAAGCCAGGCAAAAGGCATATATCAAGAGTCTGGAGGAATACAAGCAAATCTACCAGAGGTCTATTGACGACCCTGAGGGTTTCTGGGCAGAGATGGCGGAGCAGCTTGACTGGTTTAAGAGATGGGATAAGGTGCTGGTGAAGGATTTCAAAGAAGCCAAACATGAGTGGTTTGTTGGCGGCAAGCTCAACGCCTGCTACAACTGCCTGGACCGCCATCTTACCACCTGGAGAAAAAATAAGGCCGCCCTAATCTGGGAGGGGGATATTGGTGAGAGTAAGACCCTAACCTACCAGGATATGTACTACCAGGTCTGCAAATTCGCTAATGTATTGAAGAAACACGGCGTCAAGAAGGGCGACCGGGTAGCCATCTACCTGCCGATGATTCTGGAACTGCCCATCGCCATGCTCGCCTGCGCCCGAATCGGCGCTGTACACAGCGTGGTCTTTGGCGGTTTCAGTGCCGAGGCGCTGAGGGACAGGATACTGGACTGCGGGGCTAAAGTGCTTATCTGCGTCGATGGCTACTACCGCGGCGGCCGGATTATCAGGAGCAAGGATAACCCCGATACCGCTCTTAAGGAATGCCCCGATGTGGAGAAGGTGGTTGTGGTCAAGCGGGCGGATATCGGTATTAATATGGAGGCTGGTCGTGACTGCTGGTGGCATGATGAGATGGCAGCTGACGACATTAAGCCCTACTGTGAGCCGGAGGTGATGGATGCCGAAGATCCGCTGTTTATCCTTTACACCAGTGGCAGTACCGGCAAACCTAAAGGAGTGCTACATACCCATGCCGGCTACCTCCTTTATACCTATCAGACATTCAAGTGGATATTCGATGTTAAGGAAGAGGATACCTTCTGGTGCACCGCCGATATTGGCTGGGTCACCGGGCACAGCTATATTGTCTACGGGCCACTGGCCTTTGGCGCTACCGGACTGATGTTTGAAGGAGTCCCCACCTACCCCCACCCTGACAGGTTCTGGGACATCGTAGAAAAGTATCGGGTCAATATCTTCTATACCGCCCCTACCGCCCTCCGCTCCATAATGAGGGAGGGGGACGAATGGCCCCAAAAGCGCGACTTAAGCAGCCTGCGTGTTCTGGGCTCGGTGGGCGAGCCGATTAACCCCGAGGCCTGGATGTGGTATTACAATGTTATCGGCAAGGGCAAGTGCCCTATTGTTGATACCTGGTGGCAGACAGAGACAGGCGGCATACTGATTACCCCACTGCCAGGGGCTATCCCGCTTAAACCGGGTTCGGCTACCCTACCCTTCCCCGGAGTGGAGCCTGTAGTGTTGAGGGAGAATGGTTCGGAAGCCGAGGTCAATGAGGGCGGCTACCTGGCAATTAAGCAGCCCTGGCCCGGTCTTATGCGGCGGGTCTATGGCGAGCCGGAAAGATTCAAGAATACCTACTTCCTCCAATTTCCTGGGTTATATAACACCGGTGATGGCGCCAAGATTGACGAGGACGGCTACTACTGGCTGATGGGACGGATAGATGATGTTATCAACGTATCCGGTCATCGCATCGGTACCGCTGAGGTAGAAAGCGCCCTGGTATCTCACGAGTTGGTGGCTGAAGCGGCGGTGGTGGGTATGCCCCACGATATTAAGGGGCAGGGAATATACGCCTTTGTTACCCTCAATGTGGGAGTGGAAAAGTCCGATGCCCTTAAGAAGGAATTGGTTACTCATGTCCGAAAAGAGATTGGGCCCATAGCTTCTCCGGATAAAATTCAGTTTGCCGATGCTTTACCCAAGACCAGGAGCGGCAAGATTATGAGACGGATCCTGACCAGGATTGCCGCCGGCGACATTAAGAACCTGGGGGATACCAGCACTCTGGCTGATCCGGCAGTAGTTGAAACACTGGTCGAGGAGAGACAGTAAAGGTATTATTTTCAATCTAACGCGGAAAATAATAAATAGTGACAGCAATTTTACTGCTTGAGTTTTTCCGCGACTCTCTCAATAGCATCATCGGGCACAAAATATCTACGTCCCTTTGACCGTTCCAGAATGCCTTCGGCATACATCTTTCTTAGCAGCCGATTAACTGCGTCCAGTTTTATGTTCGTGTCGCGGGCTACTTCGCTGGCGGTGGCTCTTTCCGCTTCCAGATTAAACCGAAGGAGCATCATGGCTTTCCTCGCCAGCAGATATACCAAAATCTTCAAATCGCTTCCGAGGCCAAGCCATGCCTCCAGAGGGCTGATGTTGTTGGTATCCTTGTCAAGCCTTACGTATGATGACAGGATTTTAGCTAACATCTTTCTATCCAGCTTTTTTTCACCTACGACCAGGGCTTCCAGTGCGTCATCCATTTTAGTTTTCCCCCTCTGAAGTTTACCATCTCCAGGCAAGCTTTAAGGTTAATGGAGCGGGAGACGGGACTCGAACCCGCGACAACCTGCTTGGAAGACGCCGAAAAGGCAAGGCGGGCACCCCTTGCCCCCTTTCTCCTTTTGGATTATAGGTTGAACCGACCAGAGTGTCAAGATGGGAGTCTGTCTTGTCATATCTATTCATGAACTTCCCTTTGGTAATTGCTATTTATTGAAGTTGCTCCTATAATCTTAATCAACTGTTATCATAGCAGGGGATAGACTAAAAATGGACCGGATGTTATTTTGCCGCATAGGATGGATGCAATATTATCAGGGTAAGCTGGAAGAGGATCCAATCCACGGAGGTGGTGCGTTCGTAGATGAGAATGGATACGGACATGAAATATATAACTTCTTGCCTGATGATGAAGGAAATCTATTCGGGTTCGTTCAAGTTCAAGGAATTGGGATGTCTATTTGGAGGTTGGGAGCTAACTTTGATCAGAACAGTGTTGCTGGTGTAACAGTAGTCTGGTGTAGTTCTCTTGCCTATGATTTATATATTGTCGGTTGGTACAATGATGCTACTGCATTTCGCTATACCCAGCCATGCCCTGCTCATCTTGTAGGTAAGCGACCCCTGCCCAAGTCTGATGACCATTGGACCTTCCGCGTTGCTACAAAATATGCCAATGCCGTTTTGTTACCTGCAAACGAACGGGATTTTCAAATACCAATAGCAACTCCCACCTCAAGCGGATTCGGACGTCAGAACATTTGGTATGCCGATACTGAAGCGGACAGGCAATTTCAGCAAAAGGTTCAGGAATATATACAGTCTAAGGAAAGAGGAATTACTATTTCAAACGATACTAGGAGCAAGAGAATCATTCATTACCAGCCGGACGTTGAGAAACGTTATGAAGTCGAAATGGCAGCTATGAAAGCTGTTACGGCTTACTACCAAGAAAATGGATGGGTTACTCAGGATGTTTCAGACAGAAACAGGGGTTGGGACATAGAGGCAAAAAAAGACGACTCGGTTTTAAGGATAGAGGTGAAGGGATTGTCTGGTGAAACCGTGCTTTTTGATATGACACCTAGAGAGTACGAACAAATGAAACTCTCAGTAGATGGCTCTTATCGTGTATGTGTTTTGACTAATGCTTTAAAGGATAACCGCTGTCTTTTTCACTTCATATATTCTCAGGAATCCAATGACCTGGTTGAAGAAACGCAAAATTTGCGGTTAAGAATAGACGAGAGAACTGGGGCAAGAATCGCACACGTTCCTCTTGAGCAATAATAGGCAAAGGGAAGGAATATTGTCAATTAGCTCTGTAATTGGAGGTCAGAATGGCTTCTTTTAGAAGAGGAGATAGAGTTGTTTTCACTGGCGAAGTGGTAGCAGATTTATTCGGAATAATGGGCGTGATTTTGAGAGTTCGAAGAAGTGGTGGTCACTATGTGTATGATGTTAAGGTCTCCGTAAAATTACCTCTAATAGATGTATTCGGTGTAAGTGTCGTGGGACATAACATCCTAAAAGGTGTCTCAAGTAGTTGGATAGAATTAGCTAGGTGATAACCTGTCAAATTGCCCCACTACCCTTCCAGGTATTTTCTTGCTCTTCTCTATACGATAGCTTATACTTTCAACAGAGGCCAAAATAGAGGAATAGCGATGGAAAAGGAAATTATATTTCTGGTCGAGGAAGCACCCGAGGGCGGTTACCAGGCAAGAGCTCTTGGCCACGCTATCTTTACCGAGTCCGATACCTTTGAGGAACTTAAAAAGATGGCGCAGGATGCTGTTCAATGCCACTTTGAGCCGGCGGAGATGCCTAAGCTTATCCGCCTGCACACGGTTAAGGACGAGGTAATTGCTGTATGAAGCTGCCCAGGGACCTGGGAGGCGAGGAGCTGGCCACCCGTCTGGGCAAATATGGCTACCAGGTAATCCGCCAAACCGGCAGCCATATACGTCTAACTTCCACCTACAAGGATACCGAACACCATCTTACCGTCCCACGGCACAAACCACTGAGGGTAGGCACTCTAAACGGCATTATTAACGAAGTTGCTGCCTACCTTGAGATGGAGAAACAGAACCTGATTGATGACCTTCTTGGATAATCCGGCAGAAAAGCTATAAAAAAGGGCAGTCAGGATTATCTCCCGACCGCCCTAAAAATGGACACGAAAAAAGGCAAAGAACCCCCTACTGCATAAGAGGTCGCTTTGCCTGTTATTTTTCACCCGTTACCGTGGGTGGCTATCTACTTCAGTGGGCAAACGTTGCCCTATATCAAACCGAGCAATTATCACCTTGCTTTAATTCCCTACCCCTCCAGTCTATCAATAGCCTGCGATACGCTAGCACTATTTGATTGTGAGCGCCCACGTTGCCCCGTGAGCGCTCACTTATAGGGGTATCTCTTGTCCGTTTGCAAGGTCAAATGTTATCCGTGAGTAGTAGCCTGATATTCAATTGTCCAGAACCTTGCCCCAGTCTGCGATACGCTAGCACTGGTCAAGTCCTGCAAGAGGTTTTTAACCCTCTCACTGATTACATCGCTGAAAATCTGCAAAACGTTAGACAAAAGCTAATCTTTTTTGTAAAGCTTTCCGCCTATGCTGGTAAAGGTAGTTCCTTTCGCTGGTGGTAAGGGGATAGCCAGCATACTTCTTATAGGCAATCTTAACAAACCTGTGGGGATAGCTTTGTAAGATAAATCTAGCTTCTAGCCTTGCGGTAATGTCAACGGCGTTATCATCGGCTATCATCTGATACAGCTCAATCTGATTGCCCTCACTATCTTTAATCACCTTGTCTAGGCTCTCTATCTTGACAGCTTTGGGACACTCACGATACAGGTCTTTTTCTTTGCATTTACGGCGTTGCTCATTACTGCACCGCCCGCAATCAGTCCCGTTAATCCGCCTGTATTTTAATCGCCAGTATTGGGCGACATCGTAACAGGCTACCCTTATCAACCCCGCTTCCGTCAGTTCCTTACCGATAGCGTCATACTTGGTTTTGACCTTGTGCATCGTGAGTAAGAGGTCATGTAAAAAGTCCTGTCTATCCTCTGGTCTTACCCGTTTAACAAAGCCTTTGGCTACCTTATAGAACATAGCCCAATCACCCTGTAAATGGCTGTAGCCGTTGCCATTACCGTTGCCGTTGCCTTGATAGCCGTCACCGTCTATGGTATATTCCTGAATGTCTAGCATTGTGGACACGCTCCCTTTGTTAGATTTGCCCTGTCTAGTTACCGCTAGGCAGGGCATCCTTATTGCCAGCCACAAGGCAAGGCTCTGGACACAGCGTATTCAGTTGTTAAGGTGCATTTTTTGTTTTTCCAGTTTCAGCATCTCACAAAATTGCTTTTTGTGAACTTTTAAGAAGTAGCTCCATTCTCATCCCCTTCCCTCTCCGAACCTTTAAGAAAAACCTGAAGTTCCTATTTATATGTGACTGTCGGTTCATTCAGCTAAATCTGTTGACCTCAAATGCTAACAAGGGTTAGGATATGCTTTGGATTATCCTTATTAGGAAGCTATCCTGGTTGGTAGTGGAGGATATGAAATGACAAAAATCAGTGGACAGTTTGATGCTAGCCTTTCGATACCTATAGATGTAACGCCAAATTTCTCCGCATCTTCAAACGAGCCTTGTCGTTTTAATATTCAGGAAGATACGGTCACAATATTGCCTCTCACGATAACTGATGTAATCCCTTATCCAGATGGTGAATATGAACCGCCTACATTGACGGAGATACGAGTATGGATAAGTAGAGATATTGATTTGGAGCACGGGCAGGAAGAATACCTTACCCTCCCGCCTGATGAAGAGCAAAAGTTCGAGAAAGTTCTTGTGGAAGCAAGCGAGCATTTCGTTTCAATTGTTAAGCATAAAACCAACCAGTGGGACTTGGACACTAGGCATCCGGTACACGCGTACAACTATGAGTATTGGCTGGACGATAAGCGATTAAAAACAGCTTCGTCATTGGAACCAAGTGCCAAGCGACTGCCTGAATATGCCCATGGGAGAATCGTATTTCGTTCAGGTGATTTTCAAAGCGAATTGAGTCAAGAGATGTGGCATGAGGTGGTTACTGAAACACAATGCCCTGCCCCCTTCCATCTCTATGAAGAGTTGCTCTACGACGCAAAGACTTTCCGTAGCCATATGCGCTATGATGCTTCAGTGCTTTATGCTGCGATTGCTTCTGAATTAATGCTAGAGGAAGCGTGTATCACTCTCCTTAAAACTAAGGGTGGGCTGAATGAAAAGCAATGTGAGACGATTGTTGGAAAATTGAGAAACCCTCAGCTTCTTGAACTCATCCACGAATTGTATCCTAACTTGCCCATCAAAGACAAAGAAGCCAGAAAGCTATTTGAGTTACGTAATAAGATAGCTCACGGGAGAATCAAAACTGTTACAGCCAAAGAAGCTAACCTTGCCCTTGCTACAGCGGAGCAACTAAAGCATGACCTGGCGGAATGTATCCAGCCATAATCCGGTGAAAGACATCGCTTTATAGTGCTATAATGCACACAGTTGCCGCATAAAGGAAGAGAAATAATATGCCAATGGACCGAAGTCATGAGAGCGTAATCAATGACGCTATGGCGACGCTGTTTCGTGACCGAGCAGGACTCAATGCCGCTTCTGAAACACTACGTATCGGAGGGCGCCCAGATATTGTTGTACGGACCTCGGATGGTCCGGTTATAGTTGAGGTGGAATTTGAACCGGCTCGTACATTGGATGCGGACGCCCTTTCCCGTCTGGGAATCGAAATTGATGGACAAAAAGTACAGATTGCGTTTGCTGTAGCAGTTCCTGAAGTAATCAGGACAGTACCTCAGCAACATCTACAGACTCGTCTTGGCACCATTAGCATGCGGTGGCAAGAGTGGCGAAGTGACGGAACATCAGGACCGAAAATAACCGGTCAATTTTCTACTCTTGCCCGGTCTGTTCAACAGGCATCAATACCTGCAGCGGATCTAGACGAGGCTGTCGCAATTCTGGATGATGGAGCTAGGCATGCAGGGGCTCGATTGTATGCGTCTCCTGGTACGCTGGCTAGAGTTGCCGGAGTATTTGGGGCACCACCGGGAGACGAGCCGGCTAACATGGGAGCCTTGGTAATGATCAATGCCATGGTCTTCCAGGAACGTCTCGCGAGCATAAACCCGGATGTCCGACCGCTTGAAGCGACAAGAGAACGAGGACACATTTCTAAGACGGTCTTGATAGGGGTCTGGGACGCCATACTTGAGGTTGACTACTGGCCGATTTTCCAGATGGCGCGTGACATAGCGAGTAAGCTCACGGACGTGGAATCTTCTGATGTATTGGATGAATGTGCACGAACTGCCGAACGACTACTAGCAATGGGAATAGTCGGCAGACACGACCTCGCCGGACGCATTTTCAATCGATTGGTATCCGACCGGAAATTCCTGGCTGCTTTTTATACCAGTATTCCTGCAGCGACGTTACTCGCGGGTCTGGCATTGATGCCTGATCGCTGGCCTCAGGTTAACTGGTCCGATCTTACTGAGCTACGTAGATTCCGAATTATAGATCCCTCGTGTGGGACTGGCACTCTTTTAATGGCTGCTCATCGTCAAATAGTTGATAACAATCGTTTTGCTGCTGGTGAAAGTCATTCTATGGATGAGCTACACAAGGCTCTCATGGAAGAGATCGTGTTTGGGGCGGACGTGGTCCAATCCGCCATTCATGTAACAGCCGCAACACTCGCCGCAATGTCACCAGCAATCAAGTTTGACCAGATGAACTTGCATACGCTGAAACTTGGTGTGGATCAGTCAGGCGCTATCCAATTGGGTTCCCTTGATTGGTTGCTGGCACCACAACTCCAGTCATTCTTTTCTACTACTGAGGAGCAGATAGGCGCAAGGAGTGGAATAACTGGCGTACTCATACCAAGACCAAGCGTGGACCTGGTTATCAGCAATCCACCATATACTCGTCGAGGCAGTGACAGTGGCCACGAAGAAGCCATCGCTCGAATATTTTCCCTTCCAGAAGGTGACAGGGAATCGCAGGAAAAAATAGCCAGGCGAACTTCAGAGTTGTTGCGCGGTACCCCTGCCAACCAGATGGCCGGGCATGGAAGTTCTTTTACCGTACTCGCAGACAGGCTCGTCAAACAAGGCGGACGGGTCGCTTTGGTTCTTCCCGTGACCTGCCTGGCAGGTGAATCATGGGGAGAAATACGTTCCATGTTGTCGTCAAAGTATCAAGTGGAATTCGTTGTTTCCTCACATGACCCGGAGTTGCGGTCAATGTCATATGATACTCATATCGCCGAAGTATTACTGGTCGCTCGCCGGCTTAATGAAGGCGAATCACCAACAAGGCGCTGTATCTTTGTGAATCTTTGGAGAGCCCCCCGAGTAGTCACTGATGCTTTAGCCATGCTCAATATAATAGATACCTCGTCCCAAGGAGCTTTACTCAGGAGTGATGGCCCGCCCGTTGGTGGAGTACCGCTTATCGTCGGTGGGGAGCAATGGGGTGAAATAGTTGATGCTCCGGTAGATGAAAATGCGTGGACAGGTGGACGATGGAAAAGAGCACTCGTAACCCAGCACGCTTCAGCCTTGCGTCGTGGAGAGTTATGGTCAAGTGACGGTACGCATGTCCTTGCAACAGTTAAAATAGCCAAACTAGGTGATATGATGTCAGTTGGCCCTTCTCATCGACAGATTAGGGGAAGCCTCGGTCCGTTCGAAGCGTTTCATGGTTTCGATTCTCTTGCTCAATACCCTGGTCTATGGGCACAGAAAGAATCTGTTCAAAGATGCATGGCAACTGAACCCAACGCCTATCTCGTCCCAAAACCTGGATCAAACTATTCATCGGCTTGGAATTCATCCGGAACTCTGCATTTTACTCCGGATGTTCGATATAATTCTCAGAGATTGATTGCAGTTCGAACAAGTGAACGCACTCTCTCTTTGAGTTCATGGTTTACAATGACTTTTCCTGCAGACGATACGAACAATCTTCGTCGTGAGATCGCCTGTGCCTTGTGGATTAATTGTACATTGGGCCTTTTAATGCATGCAGATCATGCTCAACAAGCTCAACAGGGGCGTGGTAGAGGAAGCAGGGAATTGTTGATGGAGCTACCAGTTCCAGATTTAAGAAAGCTGGAACCTTGGCAATTGGAAGCCGCCGAATCCATATGGCGTGATCTTGCTGACCGCGAGTTTAAATCTTTCCATTGTTGTGCAATAGACCCGGCTCGTATTGAATTGGATAGAAGAGTAGTGCGCGAGATGTTAGGGTTAAGCAGTGATGCCGAGGAAACCGTAAAACGCCTGAGGTTTTTGCTTGCTAACGAGCCCTCTATCCACGGCGGGAAGAAGCCGGAGTTGCCCTCTACTGAAGAGTATTGAGTTTGATTGGAGGTGCTTATGGCCGATAAAAAAACTACTGATAAGGAATTGTCGATAACGGCCCTGGCCAAGGAAATGAATATGAGTACCCAGGCAATGTTTCAGCACCTGCTGGATATTGGGCTCATACTCCGCTCGGGAAATAGTTGGCAGTTGACATCTGCCGGTAAGTCTAAGGGTGGCCTATACAAAGAGTCAACTAAATTTGGAAGATACATCGTTTGGCCGGAATCCATTTTCGGAGAACTGGACGGCAGCAAAGAAGAAACGAGACATGATCTTGTTACTGCTACAGCTATCGGGAAAATTTTCGACCTGCCAGCCAACAGGATTAACTCTATTCTGTCCGAACTCGGTTGGATTAGGAAAGACCCGGTTAAGGGTTGGCAGCTAACAGACCTCGGGAAGCGCTTTGGAGGAGTCCAGTCCAAATACCGCACTACTGGAATCCCATATGTTCACTGGCCGGAGGCCATTACGAGAAACTCCATATTGGTTGCTAACATTAAGGAGTCTAAAGGCGATACACCGACTGAAGTTCAAGATCAAAAACCCGCTGGTTCAGAAATTATCGAGTTTCGGGAAAAATTCAGGCCGGAGCACAGAACTCAGGATGGGCATTACGTGAGATCCAAATCTGAAATAATCATCGATAACTGGCTTTACGTTTCCAAGATTGTCCATGCCTATGAAAGAAAGCTTCCGATTGAGGAAGAGTTATATTGCGATTTCTATCTCCCCACCGGCAAGGTTTATATCGAGTATTGGGGACTTGATGAGGTAAAGTACCTATCTAGAAAAGAGAAGAAGTTGGAAATCTACAAGAAATACAACCTGAACCTTATTCAGCTTGTGGAAAAAGATATTTCGAATCTAGAAGATGTACTCCCAGCTAAATTGCTAGAATTCGGAATACCCGTCGAGTAAACTATACAACCCGCGTCTGATAAAAAACTATGGAGACGTTACACTCATAATCGTGGGCCTAATCGTCATTCCCACGAATCCAATGATGCGGTGGTACCTCCAACGGCATAGAGAACGTTTCGTCTTTTCCCAAGTGGGCTTCACGAATAGTGATCATATCAACGAAGTAAAATAATGCGGCGCGCACAAGCTTAAGAGCGCTGATCGTCTGTTTCTTGAAATCCTCCACACTAAAATGCTTAATGAACTGGCTTTCCCTAGAGCCAGAATTTCCCATATCATGAACAACGACAAATCGGTGCGTCGATTCATTTCGAAGCGTCCGTTTCGGATGTAAATATCCACCGTCCGCAATATCTTCGGCAAGTTCTGCGAGGGCAATAAGAGCGGTATTCCCCTTGTCAATCTCGCTTCCGATGACTGGGTCCCACTCTAAAGGTTGTTTCAGCTTACGACCGTCGATAACGTGCCACCTTTTCCAGAAATAAATAGAACTTGGCGAGCCTTTTAATTCCAAGTACTCACTGGTAGCAACAGCTATTCGATCCAAGATGTCAATTGCTGAACGCTGTGCAAGTGTGAATATACTCTCGCGAATTCCATATAAGGCGTAGTCGAGGGTGTCAGAATAGGACCCACTATCGCGAGCGAGATTTTGAATAGCCTGGTAGGTAAGCCATCGTGCTGCCAAATAATCTGCCTTCAGTACGTTGAACATCGCAAATATCGGGGGCACCCCATGTGGCGTGTTAATATCCTCGTGAATAGATTGTATCATAAGGCAGTCCCAACGACGTAGTTCCGGATTTAAACCCTCGATGGTCAACGATAAAGACAGGTTGTTATTAGCCACAAACCTGGAAAAATCGTCCACGTTACTCAGATCTGGCGGCCAATTAATATCTTCACCTACATCAATACTGTCAGGCAATTCGTCAAGTATCTTTTTTGTGCGCTTCCCACCATACTCACTTAGACGGTCCTTGTGTTCGTAGAATAGGCGGAGATACTTTGCTGCTAAAGCTTTTAGTATGTTGCTGTGGCCAATCTTTCTGTTAGCAGCACGTAATAACACCTTAACCGCACCTGACGCCGCAATTACATTTTGGGGGTCAAGTTGGACTGCTTCCCTGTAAAGCTCATACGCTTCCACCCATCGAAACGATTGGCTAAGGAGATTTGCTTGGTTAGTCTTCGCACGTGCCATTATTCCAAATTCGGGAAGCTTTGATTGTCCAACCATTTCAAAATGTAACCTTGCTTCCCTGCGATAATCTGACGTCTTCAGGTACCATTGCTTTTTGGGGAGCTTTGTAATTTGAGCCAGCGTGCTCAAACCATTCGCAAGATTGTATCTGATATCCATTCTATCGGGTTGCTCTTCTGTAAGTGAGCGTATTAGGTCAACCCCTTGAGAAACAATGTTGGCATCCCGCAACACGTTGCCTGCATCAACAAAAATTGCGCTTTTAATAGCATCCACCTCGTTTTGAGGAAGATACTCGTTAGCTTTTAAAGAACGCGCTTGCTCAATCGCCCCAGCAGGGTTTGTATCAACTATGCGATGCAAAGATTCTATAGCCGCTCGAATATGAAGAGCCTGTTCTTTAGGCATCGACTCCATTTTTACATCACCCCATCATATCGAATCTGCTGTCATTAAGTTACGATATTTTAACCTAAGTATGAAATCATTATCAATGAAGTATTGACATTATTAAATTAATGGTGTTACTAATTCTAACCCCCAATATAAATTCGTGGCGCGTTTCTTTGTATTTTATCTTCCCCTGCTATCCCTCTGTACTTTCCGCTGAGGCCAGCCGGTGTTTCTTGACTTATGGCTTGCCCCGATTTCTGGATACATGGTGAAAAGCGGATTTAACCATTCATCATCGGTGGCTTTCCGACCAGCCTCCGTCAACCGATAGTAGATTCTGTCCGGAGCCTCGGGATAGTGGTCCTGCATCGCAGAATTTTCCGTTTCCGAAGTTGCTTCGACCCACCCTAGCTTTTTCAGCGTCCCAAAATACTTGAGGAAGGAATGATACCGCATGCGGGTAAACTTGTGGGATATCTTCTTCAACTCCTGCTTATATATCTTCTCCGCAAGTTCCTCGGTGACATCAACACCATCGAGCACTAGGTTACTGATTCCCTTTTCAGCTCGGTTTCGGGCCGTGGCTGTGGCCAGGGAGACCTTGTACTCGTAGTTGATGTCAGATTGGGGAGCGCCATGTTCTGGGTCAATCCTGGTGGAACCTTCGGGGCCATTACCCAGAAGGTACTCCCGGATAAACCAGCCGGCGCCGAAGGGACGCGAAAAACCACCCCGGGTAGGTCGCAGTTCCATCTATTATTACTCTCCTTCCCACACAAATCTGCGGATTATCTCCCGCTCGGCAGCCTCATGGCACATCCTGTCGGTCTCATAGCGCCAGGCCATGAAACCGGCCTTCGCCTCCATCTCTCGCCGGAACACCTGCCAGTGCCAGTCTGTGAGCGGTTTCAATCCCCTTTTCTCCAACTCTGGGCCGACTAATGTCCGAATCATGCCGTCAGCCACGGGTAACATCGCCATCAAAAACACTGCGTTCATCTGGTCGGCGAGTTTCCACTGCCACTCAAGCTTCTTGAACGGTTCCATCATCGCTGAAGCGACGACAAAAGGCATCAAGGCGTTGAATGCTTCATTCACGTTGTCTTTTCTCATTCCTTTCCTCCCTGTCCCTGTGATCCATGAGAATGCTGCATCGGTTCGAGACGTATCATCTGAGCCCCAACCGACAGAATCATGGTCAGGAAATTCAATACCTGGGGGCCGGATGTCTCAGGCTTCACATTGCGTAAAACAATGCGAGCCCGCATGTGCTCCGGCTCCACGTCGATGAACAACTGCCCGCTCTCGACCAGGTTGGCGGATTGCTCCTGTCCCTTTCTGATCATTTCGTCAAAGTTCATCATTGCCATGCCTCCTCGAATTCTTTGTCACTTATTTCCCGAACACCTTCGGGTTGCGTACCGGACTGTGGTTGCGGCCCGGGCTGGAATCCCTGTACACCAGGTTGTTGCCCCTGCACGGGCTGGCCGGCTGGCGGCATCATACCCATGCCGGGCATGCCGAAGCCACCCATCATCGAGCCCATCATTTGCTGCATCGTTTGTTGAAGGATAGGCTCGAATACCCTGGTCATCATTGACCCGAACGGGTTAGGCGAGCTGGCGGTATTGGCATCCTTAACCGCCGACATGAAGTGGGGCATTGCCTGGCTCAAGGTCTGCTGGGCGGCCATTTGAGCTACCTCGGCGCCGCTACCCTGTACGGCTCTCGCGGCTTCGGCTTGGCCTTTCTGCCAGGCAGTCATCAGGTCGGTTAAGGGTTTAATTCCCTCACCAAATAGCCTTAGTCCCATCAGAGGAACGCTCATACCGGCCATAAATATTTTCCGGTCCCTCAAGTTGCCGTCGAATATCTCGGCGACATCGGCCTCCAGCCACTCGGGCAGTACCGATTCCTTCTCCTTGCGGATGGCAAGGGAACTGTCTTTCGATGACGATGCAGCAAACGGCTCCTTACCCGCCTTCACCCTCTTGCGAATACGTTGTCTCACCAGGGAAGGTGAATAGCCGCGGGCTTCGATTTCCTTCTGGCTGAACCCTTCTTCCAGAAGCTCATCTACTTCCTGTCCCAGGTTTTCTTCGTTCTGGTTATCGTCTGTCATTATTCCTCCTTTTTCTGGTTATTTTGGGTAGTTTGCACAGCTAGGCAGGTTTCAAGCTCCTGTCCTGCATAGCTGGCATTCATATTTACCGCCATGAGACGGTTAGCTATGCGATTATTTCATCACCTCCTCTATTAGGCCCAGGGGGTGGTGACCCCCCGCAGCCCTCTCCGTCCGAACAAAACCTCACCTTTGGTCATGTAATGACCTCCTACAAAGTTCAAGAGTTAGTCAGGTTTGTTTGATTATTTCCTGTAAGTGCAATCCATTAGTCTTTAAGGAACCGAATATATATGCCGGACTGCATCCTAGCTCAATGGCTGCCGCTGCCACGTTGCGATGAGCTTGCAAGGACTCAAGAATGTTTTTGAGCGGGATATTCAATCGTTTGCGGCCTAAACCATTGACCACAACCGCTTCGCCACAATGAGGGCAGGTAACTATCATGGCTCTCCCCTCGCCCTGTAGGTTTGTTTATCCAGCCAGGCGCGTATCGCTTTAAGTTGCCTCTCGTTCACATTCGGCCTGGCTAGCAGTTTTTCAAGGTCAGTACAATATTCCTGAACACCTCCGTCTCTGGTCACTATTCGATAACCCCAGTCAAACACAATAACCACAGCCTCAGCCTCGTACTCTCCCTTGTGCAGTATCTCTTTGTTATCAACAACCAAAACTTTCATGGCCTAGCCTCCACTGTATCCAACCAGCGACGAATGGCAAGCAGGTGCTTCTCGGGCACGTCAGGATGCGAAAGCAGCTTTTCAAGGTCAAAGCAATTCTCCCCCGGGCCCAAGTTGATCACTGGTGCCCCGTTAGAGCGCCATATTTGAAACACCCTGTCGATTGTCATATCGAGAACAATTTCCCTGGGGTCGGTGGTAGCAGTTCTTATGAACTGCGAAGTTTTCTGAGCAACCTCACCCAATTTCGTATCTGTGGTGAGGTTCGGTGAGGTTATACCAGCCCCTTCTTCATATGTGCAGATGTCCATTTCTTTTTCGGGATTCCTGTATGGGCTAGAGGTTGTGGTAACCTCACCAACCTCACTGTTAAAGCTAATGCGGGGTGAGGTTTCTTTTTCAAACCTCACCACCTGCCAGGTTACCGCCCTCTTTTTCTCGCCAGCTTTTGCCAGAGTAAAACCATTCGGATATCGCACGCCATTCCTTTTAGCGAGCTTCTGTCCCAGCCTAACACTGTAGTTCTTGATCTCCGTATCGGAAATAACATCTGGCAATACGGCACACAACTCGGCTTTTTCCTTTAACAGACCGTCTAACTCGGCTGCTGTTATCGCCCTAGAATCAAGTGTCTCGTGCCACATTTCCAAAAATGCTTCCCATTGCGGAGTTTCGGTATCTGTCTGGTCGTACATTTCAGAGAGATTATCCAGAAAGCCCCCAACACCCATGAAAGCCAGTAATCCACCTACCACCCGACAATAGCTTTCAAAACCGCCAAGAATTGTAAGGCTGGGTGCTTCCGGCATGCCGGCGTTAACCCAGGCTCTGGTTACCGTCAGCATTGCTGCCAGGATAGTGCCACGATTCTCATCTGCCCACTGAATAAGATTGGGATGCTTGAAATTAGCTTTATCCCGCAGCCACGGCCGGGCCATTTTTGCATCCATCCTCACCCAGATACACCGCCGAGGCAGATCGCCAGCTAGCTTTACGTTATTACCGGTAGCCAACCAGGTAACGCGATTCGGGATTGCGACTATCCGGTTACCCCCCAACACTCGGTCTTCCCAAGTACGAGATGTTATTGCTGCCGCCAGGCTGGGTGCCCATAGCCCACCCTCAATATTATCAATGGTGGCTACCGTTTGGCCCTTAAGCAGCAGGCTGGTAAGGACTTTACGCCACTCTTCCTCGTTCCTGGGGGAAGTCATCATTGCAGCCGGGCGGCCGGTAGTTATCAGAGCAATGACCTCAGCTAGAAGGCTGGCTCCAGTTCCTGCTTGAGGTTTATCGATAATACATAGAGGCACGGGGCCATCTATCATCGGCCTTAAGATAGGGGTGAACAAGGCAGCAACGGCATTGGCATGGCTAGCGTCGCTTTCAAACGGAAAATCACACAGAGGTTCCAGGGTGAGATCAATAGCCTTTTTAACCTCGGTGGCCGCAGGTATTTCTGATATGGGTGGCACTGTCAATCCAGTCGAAGGAAGGTAAACAAGATTAGTGGTATTATCATAGCCGGGACTGGTTATGATCGTACTGTCAGGGCGCACCACCGGTACCTCGGTGATCCCCATAAGCGGCGGGAATTCCCAATCACCCAGCGCCAGGCAATCCCTTACCACGTCAAGAGGTGGCGATACCGCCCTCGTCCCTTCTCTGGGAGTAGTCTCAAAAAAATCGCACGCCCGGGTAAGCAAACCACGGAAAGCCGACTCGGTTAACGTTTCGATGAAGGGAATACATTTCTCATCTAGCCTGACCCGCGAAAGTGTGCCTGAACGCCTGAATACTCGTGGAGGATCGTTAATTTTATAAAGAGCAGTTAAAGCTTCGACGGTAATATCGCGCAGCTGGCGGTCCGTGACCATAATGGCTGGCAAACCCGACGGATTGGGAAGTTCCTCAACAAGTGCCGCGCCATCCACCTCGGGTAACTCCGCCAGTGTCTTACGAAATACTTCCTTATCTCTACCGCACCAGTTGTTGAGGTCGCAGATATCACCGTGCTCGCCAATTGCCTCCGGGAGGCGTCTCAGTTTTATCGAAAACTCCGAAGCAAGGATAGTAAAAATATCCAGGGCTGACTTACGGCCGGGAGCGTCTAAATCATATGGTAGGTTAATGACCTGGACACCCTTACCTTTCAGCAATTGAATAGCATTATCAGGTAATTTCCCTTCTCCATACAGACCGCAAACGACCGGTACGCTAGCTTGATAACCCACCCATATCGCTGGTTCTCCATTAGCCAACCATATTTCGGTGGCTCCTTTGGGAATTTTGCCGTAGAGCTGGTTAGGTGTCCCTGTGGTATGCCAGTATTTCCTGGGTGGCCTGCGCGTGTATTTCTTAAAGCGCGTACCACCTTTGACGGGATATCTCCAAGCCTGTTTCCTGTAATCGGGCCTAATCCCAAAATACTTTACCGTGTCATCGTTCAGCCCATAGATTTGTCTCAGGAGTTCAATGGCTTCGTGATCTTTCAGCTTCACACCCGATGCCGGCCTATTGTTGTTTGTACTATAAGAGAGGGATTCGAAGCCAAGAGTGGCACATATTTCTTGATAGGTGTGCCCACGTCCGTGGCAGGTAACTAACGCCCTATCACCACCGTCTTTCACACTCAAGTGCCCGATCGGTGTCACGTGGCCAACTACCGGGCAGTCCGCCTGATAGTGACCGCTATGAATCTTGACACCGTTTAACCTATCCAGCACATCCTGAATGGTGCGAGGCTTTTTTAACTCGCTTTTAGTCATGTGCCTGCCCTTTTAACGAAACTCCGCCATCCTCTCATTTTTTCACAGTAACCCAATCCCCCCTCGCTAGCGGCTCTTCTGTTTTCTCTGTGTTATAATCCTCGTGGGGGAGAATGGAATATGACCGGGCGGGCTCCCCTTGCCTCCTTTGTCTTAAATTTCCATCCTCCCCCGGGTAATGCTTTCTCCTGGGTCTGCCACCCATACGGCCCCAGCGCTGGCGGTCTTCAGAACCGTATCGCTGAGCGAAGGCCAACTGACCCAGATGTCCTATCAGCCGATAGTGGCCATTGCCATAGCGAGTGGCAGTCGTTATTCCACCTATCTTGCCCGCCTCGCTTACGGTAAGTTCTTGCTTACCCCCGTTTCTCCGCACAGTAAATACGCTCCAGCTCGTTGAGAGGTATCCTGTAGTGACCGCCCGGTAGTCGGAAGCCAATAATTAGTCCTGCTTCCAGCCATCGATACACGGATTTCCGTTCTACTCCAAGTCGAATGGCTAGTTCCGTTACAGATACGGCTTCTCTTACCGGCTTGTCCACCTTTTCCCTCATTTGGTATAATTGGAGCATATTCAGAGAAGCTACAATAAGGGTTTTAAGCCAACTTTAAAAAGATTCGGAAAATGGGTGTATTTTATCCCCAATCTAAAGGGACTTGGTGGTCGAGAGAATTTCAGGCGGCATGCATTGAAAGTTACCGAGCAGTAACTGAAGGCCGTTATACGTGGGTGGATGTGCAGCAGCACGTGGAGAACGTGCCTCGTTTCGAGGCTGAGTCTGCAAAGCGAGGATTTCCGAGCTGGGAGCAGATTCGCAAGTGGGCTAGGGATTATCCGAATTTACCCGAGGAAGTCAGAGGAAAAGACTTTCTGAACGATTTCAAACCGTTGCAGCTTGAAACGAAAAAGACGGTACCCTCATCGCCCGGGAAAGCCGATGCCTTGACGAATCTGCCACAGGAGGCATTTTATCCAATCCAGGCACCGGTATACCGGACACAGCCAGATACCGGCTGGTACTCAATCATGCAACAGATGATGGCGATGATGGCCTTCATCTGTGTATTTTCTTTCTGTAACTCGCTCCTGCGTTATTCAACGGAATAGCGTTTACCTTACTATCTAGCGCTCTTTTTCTTCATCCAGTCCAGCGGCCCTGTCCCGTTGAAATATTTCAAGGCATGCCCTACCTGCACATATTCCGTGTAACGCTGCGTCATTCGTAGCGTGGAATGGCCGAGCAAGGTTTGGCAGGCCTTCATATCGCCGGTATGCTCTAGCAAGTCGGTAGCGAAAGTGTGCCGGCATTTGTGTATCAACCCTCTCAGGTGCTGCAGTCCGGCATCACGTTTGACCCTTCTCATTATTTGCTGTATCCCAGCTGCCGAAATCGGTTTGCCTCTCTCCGTAACCCACAGTTTATCTCTTTCCACCTCATTAGGACGAAGGCTGATGTATCGCCAGAGCGCCTTTTTCGTTTGCGGACCGAATCCCGTAACTCTTGACTTTCCTTGCTTCCCATACCACACCGCTATTCTCTGTTCATTGAGGTCTATATCCCTGAGAGAAAGGGCAGTTAATTCCCCAAGTCGTAAACCGCTTTCGAGAAACAAACAGATGATAGCCTTGTCCCGAGCAGCCAGCATCTTCTGGCGCGGTGTCTTGGCAACCTTCCAATCGTAGTCCAGAACAGCAAAGAGCTTTTCTATGTGTTCCTGATTATAGGGTTCAATCGGAGCATCCCGAGGCGGACGGAATACGATACCGGCTAGAGGGTTTTGCTCAACGTGGCGTTCGGCTTCCAGCCAGCCGCAAAATCTCTTGATCCCACGATAATAGTGGAACCGAAGCGATTCGGCGCGGTGAGCCCACTCGCCAGAATTATTACTTTGCCTGGCGGTTGGAGACTCGTGTGTGAGGTAGTGAAAGAACCTGTTGATGTCCCGTTTGGTAAGAAGCTCAGGCTTGTCGATGCCGGCCGACTCTACCCACTGGACAAAAATGCGGGCGAGGTCACAGTAATATTCAACCGTCCTCGGTCGAACCTGCGCCTCCAGGTCGAACTTGAATCCCTCAAGTAACCACTGCCAATTTCCATCTTTCTGCACCATTGCGTTTTGGGGAGCCCGCCCGGTGCAGGTTGTTTAGACCAGCTTCGCCTCGTATCTAATTTTTCGGCTCCTGCAGGTGGTTATGAGCCTTTCCCTTAGCTTTGTGGAGCGGGAGACGGGACTCGAACCCGCGACAACCTGCTTGGAAGGCAGGAACTCTACCAGCTGAGTTACTCCCGCTCGGACCATCTTATTCTAGCCAGAAAACCTGGCTTTGTAAAGAACTGGCTTGATAATTAGGTATAGTTTAGGTAGAATGGGGCGTTGTCGCTAACTTTCCGAATTAATAAGGAGGATAGAAAGAAAAGATACAAATGGACAAAAAAGGATTAAGCTGGTTTGAGAGTACGCAGGCTCAGCTGGACGAAATAGCTGGCATATTGAACCTGGATCCGGCCATTCATGCTATTCTCAGGGAGCCTACGAGGGAGTTTCATGTATCTATACCGGTGAAGATGGACGATGGGCAAACTAAGGTTTTCAAGGGATTCAGGGTTCAGCATAATGATGCTCGTGGCCCTTTTAAAGGTGGCATCAGGTTTCATCCCGAAGAGACAATCGATACTATCAGGGCTTTAGCTATGCTGATGACCTGGAAAGCTACTATAGTAGACATTCCCTTCGGAGGCGGTAAGGGTGGCGTTGTTTGTAACCCTAAAGAGATGTCCAACGGCGAACTGGAAAGGCTAAGCCGGGGCTACATGGATGCAATGTGGCAAAGAATTGGCCCCGATAGGGATATCCCGGCGCCAGATGTATATACCAATCCACAGATAATGGCGTGGATGATGGACGAGTATTCAAAGCTGGTAGGTTACTACAGCCCCGAAGTAATAACGGGAAAGCCTGTACCTTTAGGTGGTTCACTGGGCCGAGGTGATGCCACCGCCCGTGGCGGGGTATATACCATAATAGAAGCCGCCAAGCATTTAAATATTGACCTGTCAACGGCAACAGCGGCAGTTCAGGGCTACGGCAACGCCGGCGCAAACGCAGCCCTTCTGATGCACAGCATGCTAGGTTGTAAAATTGTAGCCGTTAGCGACTCCAAGGGCGGCATTTACAATAAGCATGGATTAGAACCTCGCCAAGTTTTAGAGCATAAGCAGAAGACTGGCTCGGTTATTAACTTTCCCGAGGCGGAAAACATTAGCAACGAAGCGCTACTTGAACTAGAGGTTGATGTATTATGTCCGGCGGCACTAGAGAATGTGATAACTGAGGAAAATGCCCCCAGAATCAAGGCAAAGATAGTAGCTGAACTAGCCAATGGACCAGCTACCTCTGAGGCGGATGAAATACTATACCAGAACGGAGTGTTTAGCATACCTGATTTCTTATGCAATGCGGGGGGTGTTGCTGTTTCCTACTTTGAATGGGTTCAGAGCTTAGATAAATACTACTGGGATGAAGAGGATATTCACAAGCGACTGGGTAAAATTATGGCGAAAGCCTTTTATAATGTCCTGGATGAATCCTTAAAGCGTAAGATTGATATGAGATTGGCAGCTTATGTTCTCGCTGTGAGTCGGGTGGCAGAAGTAATGAAACTCCGTGGTTGGGTATAAAGCAGTTTTGCCCTACATAATGAGCATAGCATCGCCGAAGCTGTAGAAACGGTATTTCCGGGCCTTGGCCTCCTCATAGGCACGCAGAATATAATCCCGGCCGGCAAAGGCGGCCACCAGCATCAGCAGCGTTGACCGTGGCAGGTGAAAATTGGTTATCATGGCGCTGGCCACGCGGAACTGGTAGCCGGGTAAGGCTAACAGGCTTACCCAACCCTCAAAGGGCGCTACTAGAGAAGTCTGGCCTTGAGCCGCCTGCTCTACGATTCTCACTGTGGTCGTGCCGGCACAGATGATGCGCCGTCCTTCCCTCTTAGCTCGGGATAACTCAGTGGCTACCTCTTGGGTTAATATGCCGTACTCCCTATGGATAGGGTGATTTTGCGGGTCTTCCTCCCTGACCGGCCGGAAGGTATCCAGCCCTATGTGGAGGGTAACAAACAGCGGTTGAACCCCCTTGTCTTTTATCTGGTTAAGCAGTTGGGGGGTAAAGTGCAGCCCGGCGGTGGGGGCGGCGGCACTGCCCGGTGCCCGGGCATAGACGGTCTGGTAACGCTCGGTATCACCCAGCGGGGTGTGTATATACGGGGGCAGCGGTACTTTGCCCAGCCGCAGCAATAGCTTTTCATCGGAAAATCGTACCTCCTTTACCCCTTCTTCCTTCAAGCCGGTTATCTCCGCCGTAACTTTATCGCCGCCGCCAGCATCATCGCCGGTTATCTCAAGCCTGGTGCCGATATCAACCCGCTTTCCCGGCTTTACCAGTGCTTCCCAGACGGCGGTATCCAGCCGGCGCAGTAACAGCATCTCCACCCCACCCCCGGTATCAACTTTCTTGCCGGTGATTCGGGCGGGAATGACACGGCTATCGTTAAAGACCAGGACATCTCCGGCGCGCAAGTAGTCAGTTATTTCAAAAAAACGGCGGTGTTCTACTGAACTCTGGCTACGCTTCAGAACCATAAGCCGGGAGTGGTCTCTGGGTTCAACCGGGGTCTGGGCGATAAGCTCGGGGGGGAGGTGGTAATCAAAATCGCTGGTTTTCATGAACTTAAGCAATAGTATAGCAATGCCGCCGCTGGTAAAGCAATCCGCTACCGCCAAACTTGATGCTAACTTCTCCTCTATGATACAATTACTCACGGCCCGACTTCTTTTGAGGTACTAATGACACAGCAATCGGATTGGAAACCCAAACTGCTCGGTTTTCTCTGCAGGTGGTGCAGTTATGCCGGCGCCGATTTGGCCGGAACCAGCCGCAAGAAATACCCAGCTAACATTAGAGTAATCAAGGTCCCCTGCTCTGGCCGGGTTGACTCTCTGTTTATTCTCAAGGCTCTGCGCCTGGGTTTTGACGGTGTGCTGGTTTCAGGCTGCCACCCCGGTGATTGCCACTACCTGACGGGGAACTACCGCGCCCGCCGCCGGATAGCCATCACCAAAAAATTCCTGGAGTACCTGGGCGTTGAGCCCCAGAGGCTTCAGGCAAGCTGGGTATCGGCTTCGGAGGGGGGGAAATTCGCCGAGGTTGTGACTGAGGTGACCGAAGGAGTAAAAGAGGTCGGCCCCAACCGGCTGTTTGACGAAAGTAAGATAGATGGAACAGAAGCTAAGGCAGGAAGCTAAAGCACTATTAGAGCAGAACAAGGTTGACTGGATTATCGGCTTTGAGCCGGGGAGCCTTAAATTCACTGCCACCCCACTGATTACCAGGGATAAAAACGATACCGAACGCCTGATAATCAACCCCTTTATGGTCAATAATCTAGCCGATTTCCTGACCGGCATAGAGGGGCGGGTAGGCATCGTGGCTAAAGGCTGCGACAGCCGCTCTATCGTCAGCCTGATACAGGATAATAAGCTGATCAGGGAGAATGTGGTAATTCTGGCTGTCCCCTGCCCGGGGCTTATCGACCTGGCTAAAATAGAACGGCTGGTGGGCAAAGACCGGGATGAGTTGGATGATATCACCCGGGAGGGGGATAAAGTAGTCGTAACGGTTGACGGCAAGAAAAAGGAATTTAGCACCACCCAGACCCTGTTTGACCACTGCCTTGCCTGCGAACTGCCCACCCCACAGGAATACGACATTCTTCTCGGCGAGCCCAGGCCGCCGGCGCCTGAACTGGAAGTTAGCGGGCAGAATATAGCCGAGCTGAAAGAAACGCCCCCTGCAGAAAGATGGGAGTTCTGGAAGAATGAGTTCAGCCGCTGCATAAGGTGCTATGCCTGTCGCAATGCCTGCCCCGCCTGCTTCTGCCAGCGCTGCTTTGTTGAGGAGACCGAGCCGCAGTGGGTAATGCCCGTGCCGCGGTGGCAGGACAACCTCATTTTCCAGATAGTGAGGAATATCCATGTAGCCGGAAGGTGCACCGACTGCGGTGAATGCGAGCGCGTCTGCCCGGTGAATATCCCCTTAAGAAGCCTGGCCCGGGAGATGTACAGTATAGTGGACGAGCTTTTCCAGTTCAAGTCAGGCATGGACAAGGAAGCCCTGCCGCTGATGGCCCACTACGAACAGGAAGAGGCCGAGGATTTATTCAGGTAGAGATGGCTGATAAAAAAGTAAGCAAAAAAGATATAGCAAAGCTCCTCAAAGAGTGGAGCCAGCAGTTTGCCGTGCTCGCCCCGTCAAAAGAAAGCGGCGTGGCGGCTTTTGCCGAGTGGGACGGTAAAGACACCGGCTTCCTGGACTGGTACCGGAACACGGTTATCCCCCCCAAGGCCAGCTTCCTCCCCCCGATGGAAGAGATGTTCCGCTTCCGCAAGGGCAAGGAGGGTTACAATATTGAGCCTCCGCCCAATGATGAAAATAAGCGGTTGATTTTCGGCATCCGCCCCTGCGATGCCAGAGCCATGTCCATACTGGATATGACCTTTAAGCAAGCCCTTGAAGACCCTTACTACCTCTCCAAGAGGAAAAACGCGGTATTAGTCGGGCTGGGGTGCACCAACCCCTATGAAAGCTGCTTCTGCACCTCCATGGGTACAGGCCCGACCGAGTCAGCCGATGTTGACATTATGCTCATAGATATTGGTGATGATTTCCTGATTGAGGAAGTCACCGATAAGGGTAAAGAGCTAATCGCCAAGACCAAAGACTTGAAAGAGGCAGCCAAAGACGACGGGGCAAAAGCCGAACAGGCCAAAAAGACGGCCTATGATAAAGTCACCCGAAAACTGGATACCGAGGGCATTAAGGACAAGCTGCTGGCCAGCTTTGATGACGAGGAATACTGGGAGAAGGTAGCTGCCAAGTGCATAAGCTGCGGCATCTGCACCCTGCTCTGTCCCACCTGCTACTGCTTTGATATCAACGATGAGATGGTCAAGCAGGAGGGAACGAGATTCCGGAGCTGGGACAGCTGCGGCTTCCCTAACTATACCAAGATGCCCATGGAGAACCCCCGCCAGGAGAAGTGGCGGCGGGTGAGGCAGAAGGTCTGCCACAAATACGAGTTCTACCCGATGACCTACGACGTCATCGCCTGTACCGGCTGCGGGCGTTGCATCCGCCTGTGTCCGGTGAACTGGGATATTACCCAGGTTATAGAGAGCGTACCGGATAAGACAGGGGCCAAAAAATGACCGTTGCTGACAGTAAATTTTTCGCCCAGGGCAATGTCTATGTGCCCCATATCGCCGTAATCGAGAAGATAGTCGAGGAGACGCCGGGCGTCAGAACTTACCATTTTAACTTCAAGGACGAGAGGCTGCGGAAGGAGTTCATCTTTGAGTCGGGGCAGTTCGGCCAGTACTCTGTCCTCGGTACCGGCGAAGCCACCTTCTGTATCTCCTCCAGCCCCACCCGCCCCGACCACCTGGAGTTCACCGTCCAGAAAGTTGGCAAGGTCACCAATGCTTTGAACCGGCTTGGCGTCGGCGCCGAGATAGGCTTTAGAGGGCCCTACGGCAACAGCTTCCCCCTTGATTTCCTGAAGGGTAAGAACCTGGTCTTCGTCGGCGGGGGCATCGGACTGGCCCCCTTAAGGTCTCTCATCTGGAATATCATCGACAACCGGGATATATATAATAAGGTAGATATTGTCTACGGCGCCCGCACTCCCGCCGACCTGTGCTTCAAGTATGACCTGGAGGCGTGGGACAAGGACAAGACGGTAAACATGGTAACCACCGTTGACCGCGAAGCCGAGGGCTGGAAAGGCAAGATTGGCGTGGTCCCTAAAATATTAGAAGAAGTTGCCCCACCAGCTAAGGATACGGCGGCTATCGTCTGCGGGCCGCCGATTATGATACGGTTTACCTTCCCGGTGCTGGAAAAACTGGGCTTTAAGGCGGAGCAGATGCTCACCACGCTTGAGAAGAAGATGAAGTGCGGCATCGGCAAGTGCGGAAGGTGTAATATCGGCAATCTCTATGTCTGCCGCGACGGGCCGGTCTTCAGCTACGCCCAGATTAAAGACTTCGTTTCCAGCGAATACTAGAGGAAACCCTACACCAAAGCCCCCTCCATCTCGGCCACAATCTGCTCGTTGGTGAAATGCTCCAGGCTAATGGCATGGCTAAAGCAGGCGGTGGTGCAGGCGCCGCAGGCCTTGCACAGGGCCTGATTAACCCGGCAGACCTTCTTCTCCTCATCAAAGTCAATAGCGCTGTAGGGACAGACCTCCAGGCAGGCCTGGCAGCCAGAGCATATTCTCTCGTCAATTACCGCCGTGGCGGCTTCTATTTCTACTCTACCCCGGCTAATCATGGCCAGGGCTTCGGCCGCCGCTGCTGACGCCTGGGCCACGGTATCGGGTATATCCTTGGGGCCCTGGCAGCAGCCCGCCAGGAAGATGCCGTCGGTCATGGTTGAAACCGGCTCCAGCTTGGGGTGTTTCTCCAGGAAAAAGCCGTCGGCGCTGCGGCTGATATTAAACAGGCGAGCGGTAGCCTCAACGTCCAGCTGTGGCTCCAAAGCACAACTGAGAACTACCATATCCACCGGCAACCGCCTCTGCCGCCCCACCAGCGTATCCTCAAACTGGACGATAAGTTTACCTTCTTCTTCCGGTGTCTCGGCGATATTGGTTATCTCGGCGGGGCGGCCCCGGATAAAGACCGTCCCTTCGTTAAGAACACGGTTGTAGAACTCCTCATAGCCCTTGCCAAAGCTCCGTATATCAATGTAGAACTCGTAGACCTCGGCGCTGGTGTGCTCCTTTATCAGGTGGGCAAACTTCATGGAGTGCATGCAGCAGACGCGGGAGCAGTACTCGTGGTATTTCTCGTCCCGGCTGCCTACGCAGTGAATGATGGCAATGCTATCCGGCTCCTTACCGTTTTTAAGCACGATGTTGCCTTCAGTTGGGCCGGCCGAGTTGACGAGCCGCTCAAACTCAAGGCTGGTGATGACATTGTCCAGCCTCTTATAGCCGTAGGCATAGATGGGGGTGGGGTCAAATACCTGAAAACCGGTAGCCATGATTATAGAACCAACCTCCACCTCGATTACCTTGTCTTTCTGTTCAAAATCGATAGCCTTGGCTTCACAGAACTTCTCGCAGACACGGCATTTGCCACTCAAGAAGTAGGCGCAGTGCTCCTTATCAATGACCGGTATATTGGGCACCGCCTGGGGGAAGGGGGTATAGATTGCCTTTCGCTTGCCCATGCCGGCTTCAAACTCGCTATCCACCTTCCAGGGGCACTTGGTCTGGCACAGGCCGCAGCCGGTGCACAGCTCCTCGTTAACATATCGTGCCCTCTTCCTTATTTTAACCTTGAAGTTGCCGATATAGCCGGAGACCTCCTCCACATCGCTGTAGGTCAGCAGTTCAATGTAAGGATGGGAACCCACCTGGGTCATCTTGGGGGTGAGGATGCAGGCCGAGCAGTCCAGGGTGGGGAAGGTCTTGTCCAGCTGCGCCATATGCCCCCCGATACTGGGCTCTTTCTCCACCAGATAGACCTTGTGCTCGGAATCGGCAATTTTAAGCGCCGCCTGGATGCCGGCAATGCCCCCGCCTACCACCAGCGTATTAGGGTTGACCGGCACCTCTCTGGTCTCCAGCGGCTGGTGATAACAGACCCGCTTCACCGCCGCACTGACCAGCGCCCTTGCTTTCTCGGTGGCTTCCTCTTTATCCTCGGTAACCCAAGAGACCTGCTCGCGGATATTGGCCATCTCAAAGAGGTAGGGATTCATCCCCGCTTCCTGACAGGCACGGCGGAAGGTTGGCTCGTGCATGGTCGGGGAGCAGGAAGCGACCACCACACGGTTGAGACCTAACTCCCTGATGTCCTTCTTGATAAGCTCCTGCCCCGGGTCGGAGCACATGAACTTATAGTCACGGGCGACTGTAACCCCTTCCAGGCCCCGGGCAAATTGGGCTACTTCCTCGGTGTTGACCGTACCTGCGATGTTGCTGCCGCAGTGGCAGATATAGACACCGATTTTGGGTTCCATATTGACCTCCGTTCTACAGCTAAATACTAGCATAAACCGGCTTCCCCCAACAAGTTAAACGATTTAAATTTGTCGTTCCCGGCCCTATCGTGATAAAATTCAGGGTTAGAAAGGAAACCCTATATGAAGATACTGGTAACCAACGACGACGGCATCTTTGCCGATGGGTTAATAGCCCTGGTCAAAGAGCTAAATAAAATAGCCGAAGTGGTGGTGGTAGCCCCGGACCGGGAGCTGAGCGCCATGGGCACCACCGTCAGCCTGCACCAGCCGGTAAGGGCCAGGAAAGCAACACCGGTGGCGGATGGGGTAGAAAGCTACGCTGTTGAGGGCACCCCGGCTGACTGCGTTATCCTGGCTCTGGGTAAGCTGGCTAAGGACGAGATAAACCTGATAATTTCCGGAATAAACCGGGGGGCCAACCTGGGTGATGATGTCTTAATATCGGGGACGGTAGGGGCGGCTCTCCAGGGCAGCCTGCACGGGCTTCCTGCCCTGGCCATCTCGGCAAGCTGGGGGGATAATTTCTACTTTGATGATGCCGCCAAGTTTGCCGCCATGCTGGCTAAAAGAATTGAGTCGGGCGTTATACCGGCTGATATCTGCCTCAATGTAAACCTGCCCAACCTGCCCCGAGAAAAAATCACCGGGGTAAAGATTACCTGCCCCGCCCGCTATAGCCACACCGATACTATTGAAGAGAGGTATAATAACGGGCGCCAGTACTACTGGTTTGTCCGCAAGAGGGTAAACAAAGCGGTGGATGATAACACCGATACCTGGGCAATAGAACAAGGTAATATTTCCATCTCACCCCTGCTCACCAGCCATGCCAACAAACCCCTGTCTCCCCTACCCGATAGCCTCTGCTCCGAGCTCTTTAGTGAGTTTAAGCAGGGGGTCTAAGGCTTCGACTGATATAGCTATTTCGTCTTCTCCAGATTGGCAAAGCTCAAGAGCAGCTTTTTGACCCCCATCCCGCCGGTGAAAGCTACCAATACCTCTTTATCATCCCTTACCGGCTTGCAGCTGACTACCACCCCATTACCAAACTGGGCATGGCGGACATGGTCGCCGGGCTTAAATTCGGGGGTATCGGCACGAGAAACTGGAGCCTTATTCCAAGAAGACGAAGACGGCATCACCTGGCTCTCCTCTCTCTGCCATAAGTCGCCCTTGGTTATCAGGTGCTTGGGTATGTCTTTTAAGAAACGCGACGGCATGCTCACCATACTGGAACCCATCAGGCTGCGGCGGAAGGCATAGACCAGATAAACTCGCTGCTTGGCCCGGGTTATGCCTACATAGCAGAGACGTCTTTCCTCCTCCATCTGTTGCGGGTCGGTCAGTGACTTGAAGTGGGGCAGGATGCCATCCTCCACGCCGACGATAAACACCACCGGAAACTCCAGCCCCTTGGCCTGATGCAGGGTGACCAGGGTTGCCGCATCAACCGTCTCGTCAAGGCCGTCCACATCGGATACCAGGGTCACCCCTTCGAGGAAGACGGTCAGGCCCTCATCGGGTTTAAACTGACGGTACTCCTGGGCAACGGCGCGAAGCTCCAGTATGTTTTCCCAGCGCTCCTCGCCGTCCTTTTCATTCAATAAGTATTCTTCGTAGCCGGTGCGCTTTATAACCAGGTCGAATAGATCAACCAGGCCAAGTTCCTGGCTGCGGTCGATAAGCTCCTGCATCAACTCCAGAAAGCCGGTCAGCGCCTTAACTATACGCGAGTTAAACGGGGGCTTCTGCTCTTCATCTTTATTGGGTGCAGCGATAAGCTTCAGTGCCTCATACTGGGAGATGCCCAGGGACTTCGCCCAGCTGGAAAGCTGGTTCTGGCTCTGCTGGCCGATACCTCGTCCCGGCACATTGATAATTCTGAGCAGGCTGACACTGTCCTGAGGGTTCTGGGTAAACCTCAAGTAGGCGATGATATCCTTGACCTCACGCCGCTCATAGAAACGGGTACCGGCTACAAGTTTGTAAGGCGTCCCGTAGCGGATAAAGGCTTCCTCCAGGGCTCTTGACTGGGCGTTGGTGCGGTACATTACGGCACAGTCGCCCAGCTTAGCCTTGCCCCCCTCCACCAGACGCTCTATCTCGCCAACCACAAACTGGGCCTCTTCCTGCTCGGTGTATGTCTCCACGATATTGACCATCTCGCCCGGCTCGTTATCCGTCCACAGCTTCTTGGGCTTGCGCTGCAGGTTAGCCGAGATTACGTGGGAGGCCGTCTCCAGAATAAGCCCGGTGGAGCGGTAGTTCTGCTCTAATAGAACAACCTTGGCCTCCGGGTAGTCCTTTTCAAAGCTGAGGATATTGCGCAGGTCGGCAAACCTCCAGGAGTAGATAGACTGGTCGGGGTCACCGACGACGCAGACATTGTGCCTGTCGCCGCCCAGCTGCCGAATAAGCTCATACTGCACCAGGTTGGTATCCTGAAACTCGTCCACCAGTATGTGTAAATAGCGGGACTGGTATTTTGCCAGCGTCTCCGGGCTGCTCCGGAACAGCTGGACTGTCTTCATCAGCAGGTCGTCAAAGTCCAGTGCGTTGCTCTCGGTCAGCGTTGCCTGGTAGCGCTCATAGACCCGCCCCACCACCTCCTCGAAATAGCTCCTGGTGCTCTTTATATATTCCTGGGGGGTTATAGTACTGCTCTTGGCGGCGGAGATAGCCGAGGATAACGCCCTGGGGGCATACTGCTTGGGGTCGAGGCTTATATCCTTGAGAACCCGCTTGAGCAGGCTGATCTGGTCGTCATCGTCGTAGATTACGAAGCGGGGGTCAACGCCGATAGGCTTACCGGCCTGGCGCAGGATGCGGGCGCAGATAGCGTGAAAAGTTCCGATGGTAAGGTCACCCACCATCCTCTCCCCGATAAGGCGCTTGAGCCTTTCCACCATCTCTTTAGCTGCTTTATTGGTAAAGGTGACCGCCATAATGCGGTGGGGGCTGACTCCGCAGACCTTGATGAGATAGGCCACCCGGTGGGCGATAACCCTGGTCTTGCCGCTGCCCGGCCCGGCCAGAATCAGCACCGGCCCTTCAATCGCTTCTACCGCTTCCCTCTGCGCCGGGTTAAGCTCATCCAAAATATCCATCTAGCTCATTATAACACCGGCGGTGGAGGCTTAACAAAGCTAATTAGCTTTAAAAAAGGGGTAAAAAATTGTAGAATATACTAAACACATGACTAACGCTGAACCGAAGGGCATTGCCGGCAGGCTTTCAACCCTGGACCGATTCCTCACCCTCTGGATTTTCCTGGCCATGGGTCTGGGGGTGGGGCTGGGCTATTTCGTCCCTAAAGTAGCCGATTTCATCACCCTGTTTCAGGTGGATACCACCTCTATCCCCATAGCCATAGGGCTTATACTGATGATGTACCCGCCTCTGGCCAAGGTGCGGTACGAAGAAATGGGGCGGGTATTCCGCAACTGGCGGGTACTAGGGCTATCGCTGGTACAGAACTGGCTCATCGGGCCGGTGCTCATGTTCCTGCTGGCCATTCTCTTCCTCGGCTTTATATGGCCCTATCCCGAGTATATGGTGGGGCTGATTATGATCGGGCTGGCGCGCTGTATCGCCATGGTCATCGTCTGGAACGAGCTGGCCAAGGGGGACACCGAGTACGCCGCCGGGCTGGTGGCGCTAAACTCCGTCTTTCAGATAGTCTTCTATTCGGTTTACGCCTATGTCTTCATCACCGTGCTGCCGGCATGGTTCGGGCTGGAGGGGGCGGCGGTACAGGTTACCATCGGGCAGATAGCCCAGAGCGTGCTTATCTACCTCGGTACCCCTTTCTTCGGGGGTATGCTCACCCGGTTTGCCCTCATTAAGGCTAAAGGGCGGGAGTGGTACGAGGGCAGGTTCATCCCCAAAATCAGCCCGATTACGCTGGCGGCGTTGCTGTTTACCATCGTGGTGATGTTCTCTTTAAGGGGCGAGACAATTATTCAGGTGCCGATGGACGTGGTCCGCATCGCCGTTCCCCTGCTTATCTACTTCGTGGTGATGTTCCTGGTAGCCTTCTACATGGGCAGAAAGATAGGGGCCGACTACTCCAAGACGACAACAATAGCTTTCACCGCCGCCAGCAATAACTTTGAGCTGGCTATCGCCGTGGCGGTGGCGGTCTTCGGCATAAGCTCCGGGCAGGCCTTTGCCGCTGTAATCGGGCCGCTGGTGGAGGTGCCGGTGCTCATCGGGCTGGTGAATGTGGCGCTGTACTTCCGGCGAAGGTTCTTTGCTGACTAATTGAATGTAGTGTTATGTCAAGCTATTTGAGGTCGAGCCCCTGCTCTACCGCCTTAAAGTCGAAGTGCTTTTCCATTATCTGGAGGAGGTGGGGCAGCTTCTTGGACTGGTTAAAGCGGGGCTTGCCCAGCGCTATCTCCAGTGTGTTGACCACGGAACCGGTGTCGCCTTTGGCTAAGATTATGGGAATGCCCTTGTCCCTGGCGCTGGTGATGACGGGGTAGGTCGGCGCCACACCGCCGCTCAAGACCAGGCATTTAGTTGAAGTCTCCAGCGCTGCCAGCTGCATATCGGGGCGGTTGCTCCGTAAGACCGCCGCCTTGTTGGCCAGGCGTCCGAAGTAGAGCGGACCTTCATCGACAACCATCGCCCCCAGCATAAAGCTCTCCACCACCTCTCCCGACCTGGCGGCATCGTTAAGTATTTCGCCCTCGAGCCTCTCGGCAATCTCCCCTACCGTCAGCCCGAAGAGCACCCTGTCTTCGGGGAGCACCCCCAGCACCGCCGCCTCGCCCGCCCCGGAGGAAAGCTGCTCCAAGAGCGTCTCCAGCCGCCTTACCGGCACCTTATTGACCACAACGCCCAGCAGGCTTTCACCGAAGCCCCGGTACTTGGCCGACAGACCGTCTGCGGTTATCTCTTCGGAATACGGCTCGACGGCAATAACCCTGGCCTTCAGCGCCTTGACCACCTCGTAAGCCGCCTCCACCGGTTTGGCCCCCGGCCTCAGGCGCCAGACGCCCTCGACAATAACCACGTCCTTGCCTTTAGCGACCTTATCGTATGCCTTCTTTATCCTGCCGGCCAGCCCGTCGCCCCCGGCGATAACCGGAGACAGGTCAACCGCCGTCTCCTTGAGCCTCAGCGCCTTTTTGATAAACGCGGCGTCGCTATCGGCCGCCGCCTTTTCCCTGATATCAGCCACCATCGGCTTGAAATAGCCCACCTTCCTGCCGTCGCCGTCCAGATGCTTTGCCAGCCCGGCGCACACCGCCGTCTTGCCCGCTCCCGCCTGTAACGAGGTCACATATAAAGCCGCCAAGCTGCACCTCCGGCTACATTATTATATATAGTGGCTTAAAAGGGGTACCGCCCTATTATAACTGGTGGAGGGGAGATGGTAAAGAGAGAGGGGGTTACTAGACAATTTATATGGGTGTATAATATGTAAAATTCAGTATTATGGAAAACTGGAATAATAAACAACATTTAAAATAGTTGGTTGACAGTTGTCAACCATGATGTTATAATGACAAAACCAAAAAGAAGGCCGGTAAGACGCTCATATACTAAGAGCCATTACCAGTTATCAGAAGTCATCCAAAAAATAAATAATGGTCAGGTATTAATTAGGTCTAATGCTGAAAGAGATGCTTATCAGCAATTCGGTTGGGGCTTGCCTGATATAAAGGATGCTTATAGAAAGTTACTGCCAAAGCACTTTCACAAAACTGATGTTTCTAGATCTAAAATTGGAGTAGCGCTAGATATCTATAAAGCAACCATTAATGGGGAAAAAATATACACTCATTTTTATATTAATGATAAATCGAAAGTTCTTGTAATTAATAGTTTTCATGAACAAGAATTGATTGGATGGACAAAATGAATTGTTTGGAGTGTGGCGGAACTTATACAGAAAAGTCTGGAATATACGTACTAGTTGACCCATATGTAGGAAAAATTACTATCAAGGGAGTTCCGTATTATCAGTGTGATAAGTGTGAAGATATACTTTATTCTGAAGCAATGGCTCAAGCAATCGAATCAGAAAGAAAAAAGCGTATTCACGAAATATTAAGTAATTTTCCTTTTGGTGATTTTATCGGTGCCGCTGAGACTGCCTCAATACTGGAAATCTCTCGCCAAGCACTTCACAAGAACCGTCGAATAAATCACGGCTTTATTTATCAGACTAAATTCGGTGGACTTACTGCTTATCTTAGGCAATCTGTCCTTAAGTATAAAAGAACCGGTGATGGTCGGTCCCCCTTGCATTTTCATGGTTACAGCCCCTCCGCAGAATATACGAAGGGTACTATACCTATCAGAATCTCAGCAATTTATAAGCCTTACCCAAGGACAATAAAACCTTGGATCCCATTCACTCGAGAAACCCACGTAAGTCCAAAGGAGCATAATTATGCCAACTAGAAAGAAAGCTACACCTAAGGAAACCGAGGAAACTAAGGAAACTTATATCAATAACGATCTGCCAATATTATATGTTGATGATGTGGATGCTCGCCGAAGGGAGGATGGGATGAATTATTTGAGTTTCACAACTAACCTTCCAGATCGGTTTTTGGAACAGGCTCGCTGCATGATTGACGATGAGCACTTACAACGAATAATTAATTATTTATGCCTAACCGCCGACTATTTTCCTAAAAGACCTCGCAAAGGAAAAAAGGGTTCCTCGCAATAATAAAGCATAATTATTTTGCTAACATTTTTGCTAACGAACTTTTCCCCCCTATTCCCATCAAGCTCTAAAGGCATGAGCCTTTTTGGGCGGGCGGGTATGGGAAGAAAAACATACTCTAAGAAATCCCCAACGCCTTTGCAGCCTTATCTATATCAGGTTGCTTAACCCAGAGGATGGCTCCATAACGCCAGTCGCCGGTATCGATAGCCTGCATGGCGGTGACGTTAATCCCGGCCTGCTCCAGCTTGCCAAGTATATCGGCGACAGCGCCCAGGTGCTCCCACTCCGTCATCAGGAAAGCAACCTTTGGCCCCACCAGCTTAACCCCGGCTTTTTGCGCCGCCGCAACCAGGGCATCTCCGCTGGACGGCACGAGGTCGAGTTGGCTACGCTCCGCGTCCAATGGGAAACCATTAAAAGCAAGCAGATTGACATTTTTTGCCTTGAGTGCATTGAAAACCTTAGCACCCGCTCCAACCTTATTGGGAACCACAGTATAGTAGTACTCAATACGCTCGATACGCTGCACGAAGCTGCTTTCCATGGCATGCACCTCCTGTAAAAAAATTCCGCTTGATTTATCTTAGCTTATCATAGGGGGGGCAGGTTGTGTAGTCAAGCAAAAGTGCTAAAATGAGGGGAAGTTAATCGGGGAGGAAAGAGAAATGCAGGGAAAGAAAGTCAGCCAAACCAGTGTCATTATGGTACAGCCAATGACACCCCAGGACGCAAATCACTCCGGAAATGTACACGGCGGCGTCATAATGAAGCTGATAGACATGGCCGGTGCCATAGTAGCCCAACGCCACACTCGAACGAATATAGTGACGGCTTCCGTTGACCGTATAGATTTTCTTCACCCCGTCTATATTGGAGACGTTCTCTCCCTTAAAGCAAGCCTGAACCTGGTCGGCAGGACTTCAATGGAGGTCGGCGTGCGGGTAGAGTCAGAGAACCCGCTGACCGGGGAGATTCGGCATACGGCTTCGGCATTTCTCACCTATGTTGCCCTGGACAAAAGTGGAAAACCCATGGAGGTGCCTCCCCTTATCCTCAAGACCGATGAGGAGAAACGCCGAAACGAGGACGCGCATGCCCGCAGAGAGGCCAGGCTTCGCGGGAGAAAAAAGGGCTAATCTCTCTCCTCATGAAATTCAATAAAAGAACATATAAGAACCCGAAGGAACTATTTAGCGACCTGTGGTTTCCAATCAGAAACAGGAAGCGATTGAAGGAAGCAACCAGTAAGGGATTGCTATCACCCGCCTTCCGGGAGAGGCTCATGCTGGCTGTCACCGCAGTAGACGGCTGCCGCTATTGCTCCTACTTCCATGCCAAGCAGGCTTTGAAAAGCGGGCTTGCTCCGGAAGAAATCAGCCGGCTGCTATCAGGGGATGTTGATAACTGCCCGGAAGAGGAGGCTGTGGCCGTAATCTATGCGCAGCACTGGGCCGAGTCCGAGGCTCACCCCGACCCCGAAGCTGTCCTAAAGCTGCAGCAGACATACGGCGTTGAAAAGGTAGAATCCATTCACCTGATGCTCCGGATGATTCAACTGGGCAACCTGCTGGGCAACTCGTGGGACTGTTTACTATACCGCATATCCTTCGGTAAGTGGCGGGGATAGGTCTGGGGGGTGGGGAAAATCAGGGTTTAAAACCCCCTCAGCCTCAAAAGCTTGCAACCTCCAAAAAAACCTGCTATAATGTTTAGTTAGGAGCTTAAAAAATAATAACCTTTAAGCCGGTCCGGAGAGGCTGGCAAGGAAATAGCAAAGCAGAGTAGCAAGACCCCCTTGCCAGCCAAAGCAAGGGGTTAATTTTATGCCTGCCAAGACCATAATGACCCAGGAGGACATCCGCCGCACCCTGGCCCGCATCGCCCACGAGATTATCGAGCACAACAAGGTCATCGAACAGGTAATGCTCATCGGCATGCACACCAGGGGAGTGCCGTTAGCCAAAAGATTGGCCGCCGGCATAGAAAGCTTTGCCGGGGTAAAGGTGCCGGTGGGGACGCTGGACATCAGCCTTTACCGGGACGACCTGTCTTCGCTTAACCCGCAGCCGGTGGTCAAGAAGACCGATATACCGGACGATATCGCCGACCGGGTCATCGTCCTGGTTGATGACGTTCTCTTCACCGGACGCAGCGCCAGGGCGGCCATGGACGCCCTCATCGACCGGGGCCGCCCCCAGCTAATTCAACTGGCGGTACTTATAGACCGCGGCCATCGCGAAATGCCGATAAGGGCTGACTATGTGGGCAAAAACATACCCAGCTCCCGACATGAGGAGATACAGGTCAGGCTGAAAGAAACCGACGGTACCGACGAGGTCTCCATCACCAACACCGTCGACCAAAAAGTTCTCAGAAGATAAAAGAACCAAACTGCTTCAAAAGGAGTTGCCATGACTCTGGTAAATAGAAATTTGGTAGCCATAGACGATCTATCTAATAGTGAAATAGAAGCCGTATTTTCCATGGCGGACAAAATGGCGGACGCGATGGATAAACAGTTCGGGGTATGCCGGGGCAAGATTATGGCCAGCCTCTTTTTTGAGCCCAGCACCCGGACCCGACTCTCTTTTGAGACAGCCATGCACCGGCTTGGAGGCAGCGTCATTACGGCGGCTGACGTCGGGGCGACTTCCCTATCCAAGGGTGAAAGCATTGCCGATATGGCCAGAGTGATTGGCAGCTATGCCGATATTATTGTCATCAGGCACCCCTGGGAGGGAGCCGCTAAAGTAGTTGCCGACTATGCCGGCGTCCCGGTAATAAATGCCGGGGATGGGGGCCACGAGCACCCCACCCAGACCCTGTGTGACCTGTACACCATTAAGAAAGAGAGGCAGACTATCAAGGGCCTGAGAATCGCTCTGTGGGGGGACCTGAAATACGGGCGCACCGTACACTCGCTTATATATGCTCTCGCCAGATTCGGCACCACCATCCTATTCCGTCCCGGGCCAGGCCTGGAGCTTCCCGAGCATGTTATGAACAAGCTGGGCAGAGAATACACTGGACGGTTGGAAAGGTACGCCAACCTGAACAACAAAGTAAAACAGCGGCTCTTCCCCCTGGATGCGATATACATAACACCCAGCAAGCCGCACCAGCTGGCCAATATTCCCAGTGTCAGCGCCCGGGTTGAGCTGGAGGAGGGGGTTGATGTCCTTTATGTCACCCGGCTACAGCTGGAAAGACTGGCCGCCAGCGACAAGGGAGCAGCGTTGAAGGAGGACTACCCGGTGGTGGATAAGAAACTGCTCAAGGAGAGGGAGTTTAAGAAGACGATGGTGCTGCACCCCCTGCCCCGGGTTAACGAGCTCGCCCGTGAGATAGATGCCGACCCCAGGAGCGCCTATTTCAAGCAGGCGGGGCGGGGAGTACCGGTCAGGATGGCGCTGCTGGCCCTCTTGCTGGGAGTCAAGCAGGCTACCATCGCCGAAGAGAAAGAATCTTTTATCCAGCATAAAGAATATCCCATCTACCGGCGGGGCTATGGAGTAAAGTGCGCCAACCCGAAGTGCGTTTCGGTGCAGAAGACCGAAGCCAACTACATCAGGCCTGAATTTAAGATAGTAAACCGCCGGCCGCTGGTCTTGAGGTGCGCCTACTGCGAGCATGAGGTCTACCCCCAGTATATTGCCAGCTCCGACTGGCATGAGGGTAAATTGGATAGTAAAAAGTACCATAGCGCTGACAGCCACTGGTCGACTAAAATTAAGACAGAGAATTTGATTATCTTTGATTCAGCCAGCGGCGCCAAAGCCCAGGGCTTCAAGCCCAGCCACTACGTCAGGGCAGGCGGCAAGGAATAATATGAAACCTTTACTTATTCAGAACGGCCGAATAATCGACCCGGGCCAGAAGCTGGATGAACCCGGCAGCCTGCTCATTGCCGGGGGCAAGATAGCGTGGGTGGGGAGGGGTAAAGAAAGCCCGCCTGAAAATAATTATGATGTTATTGACGCTAAAGGGCTAATCGTCTGCCCCGGATTTATCGACCTGCACTGCCACCTGAGGCAGCCCGGTTTTGAGGGAAAAGAGACTATCGCTACCGGCACCAGGGCCGCCGCCAGAGGGGGTTTTACCACCGTCTGCTGCATGCCCAACACCGAGCCACCCCTGGACAATAAAGACACAGTTGAATTTGTGAAAGCCACGGCGGCCGCCGAGGGCGTAATCAGGGTGCTGCCCATCGGCTGTATCTCCCAGGGGAGGGTGGGGCAAGACCTGTCTGACATGGGCGCGCTGGTTTTGGCCGGGGTCATCGGCTTCAGCGACGACGGCGAGCCGGCGCTGAACTCGCCGCTGCTGCGCCGGGCGCTGGAATACAGCCGCTTCTGCAAGCTGCCCATCATCGACCACTGCGAGGACACCGATTTAAGCCGGGGCGGGCAGATGAACGAAGGCGAGATATCGGCCGGGCTGTTGCTCAAGGGAATACCTAACGCCGCCGAGGATATCATCGTCGCCCGTGACCTGCTCCTTGCCGGGCTCACCGGAGGCTGGATACACATCGCCCATACCACCACCGAGGGGGCGGTTGACCTCATCCGCCGGGCCAAGGAAAAGGGCGTGCGGGTCACCGCCGAGGCCACCCCTCACCACCTCACCCTCACCGAGGAGCGGGCCAAGAGCCACGGCGCCAGCGCCAAGGTCAACCCGCCGCTTAGAACCGAACGGGATATCAAAGCCTTAATCCAGGGGCTCAACGATAACACCATTGATATTATCGCCACCGACCATGCCCCCCATACCGAAGCCGAGAAGCACCAGGCGTTTGAACTGGCCCCATTCGGCATCAGCGGCTTCGAGACCGCCCTCGGCAACCTGATGGGGTTGGTGCACCGGAAAGAACTGGACATGGTTACACTTATTACCAAGCTCACCGCCGCGCCGGCCAGGATTATCGGCAAAAGCTGCGGGGGCTTAGGCACGCTGGCTACCGGTTCTACCGCCGATGTCACCCTGTTCGACCCCAACCTGGAGTGGACGGTGGACACCAAAGATTTTGCTTCAAAGGGTAAAAATACCCCCCTCGCCGGAGAGAAACTAAAAGGCAAAGTCATGGCGACTATATACGGGGGGAAGGTTGTATATAAGGATGAGAGTTTTGGGGTGAAGGGGGATACAGGGGGAGTCTAGCCCGATTTTTAGAGCGCGTTTTGCTTCCCACCCTCCCACCCTCAAAGGCTACGCCTTTATCATTCCCTTAAAAGGGGAAAATTGATAATTACCACTCTGGGGGTGGGGAAGAGAGTCTAAGAGGGTGAAACCCTTTTGGGCGGGTGGGTATGGGAAAATAGAGAACTGTAAAAAGAGGCGGGGTGGTGGAGAAAAGCAAAGGGAGCAAAGAGATAGACACTAAACGGGCAATCTTAGTATTAGCCGACGGCTCGACCTACCAAGGCAACTGCTTCGGCGCCGAGGCCGACAGCTACGGCGAGGTCGTCTTCAACACCAGCATGGTAGGCTACCAGGAAATACTCACCGACCCATCTTATTCCGGCCAGATCGTTGTCCCCACCTATCCCCTTATCGGCAACTACGGCATCAACGAAGAGGACTTTGAGTCAGCTAAAATACAGGTGAGGGGTTTTGTGGTGCGGGAAGAGTGCCACCAGCCCAGCCACTATTTGAGCAATAAGACCCTCCACCAGTATTTAGCCGAAAGCGGCATTACCGGCATCTGCGGCGTCGATACCCGCGCCATCACCCGTAAACTGCGTTCAGCAGGGGTGATGATGGGCATGATAACAACCGAAAAGACCCCGCAGCAGGCGCTGGAAAAATTGAATAGCCTGCCCGACTACGGTGCTACCGATTTCGTCAGGCAGGTAACCACCAAAGCCCCATATAAATGGCAGCCGGAAGGGCCAACTCCAACGCACCATATCGCCGTCCTGGACTGCGGGCTGAAATATAATATTTTGCGCATACTGCGCCAGCTGGGCTGCGCCGTCACCGCCGTCCCCTGCACTACCTCAGCCGGGGATATATTAAAACTAAAACCCGACGGCATACTGCTGTCGCCGGGGCCGGGCGACCCCGACCTGCTGGACTACATCGTGGCTAACGCCAAAGAGCTGGTGGGCAAAAAGCCGATGATGGGCATCTGCCTGGGCAACCAGCTCATCGCCCGCGCCTTCGGCGGCAGCAACTTCAAGCTCAAATTCGGCCACCGCGGCGGCAACCACCCGGTGCGCGATTTAGCCACCGGCAAGGTCTATATCACCGCCCAGAACCACGGCTACGCCGTTGACCCGGATACCCTTAAAGACGGGCTGGAGGTCACCCATATAAACCTGAACGACGGCACCGTGGAGGGGCTGCGCCACAGGGAGCTGCCCATCTTCTCCATACAGTACCACTCCGAGGCCTCCCCCGGCCCCTGGGACAGCACCTACCTGCTTGAGCATTTTGTCGAGATGGTAAAGGGGGAGAAATAGAGAGTTTATTTGAAGGCAATCTTCAATCATCGGGGGTGGGGCTGGAGATTTTTGGAGGCGAAGCCCGTTTTGGGCGGGTGGGTATGGGAAAAAAGACAAAGGGGCGGGGAGGTAAATGGCTAAATACTGGATAGGCATAACCAGCCAGAAAAACCTGGGGGTTAACCGTAAGATAAACTTCCCCGTGGCCGGGTTCAGCAACCGCCTGCGTAAAAAGGTCAGGCAGGTTGAGCCTGGGGATAAGATACTGGCTTATGTGGAGGTGCTTTACCGCTTTGCCGCCATCTGCGAAGCCACCTCCAAATATTACTACGACGACAAGAACAAAATATGGTCGGATGATACCGAAATCTGGCCCTGCCGCTTTAAAACGCGCCCCCTGCTGGTCCTGGCCGACGACGAACTGCTGGACGTTAAAAAGCTGGTGCCGCAGCTGGCCTTTATTACCCCCCGGCAGAAGGCAACCAAGTGGGGGCTGGCCTTCCAGCAGGGGCTCATCGAAGTACCCGAAGAGGACTTCGGGCTGGTTGAATCGGAGATGCGGAAGCTGTTGAAAGCGCCCCAACCGCCCAATATTAGCCTCACCGAAGAGGAAGCCAAGCACGCCATCATGAAACTGCCCCTGGAAAAGAGAAGCCTGCACGACCGCCTCGGGGAGATGCTGGAGACCATCGGCAGCCGGATGGGCTACAACGCCTACACCGGCCACCGGGTGACACCGGAGCACGCCGTCGAGCTGGACGTTGCCTGGCTCCGCGGCAAAAACCCGGAGGTGGCTATAGAAATTCAGATTGGCGGCAGCATCATCGAGGCTAAAGATAAGCTGGCCCAGGCGCGGAAATTTAACTACCGCAAGGTCATCATGGTTATCGAGGAGGGGCAGCTGCCCCGCCTCAACGCCATCGTCAGGTTTGACGAGCTTATCGACTGGATGGACGCCTGGTCAATACCGGCTGTCTATAAGCTCTACACCGCCGGCATGTCCTTTCTGGGCTACTACGAGCGGCTGATAGAGTGCCATTTTAAGCGAAAAGCGACCGTGGAGTTTATAAGGGAGTAGTGGAATACCAAATAGATGCACAGGGAGTCCAAGAGGGACAAAGTCCCTCTTCCACACTCAATTCCCCCTTTCCTTTGAAGGAGAGGGGGATTAAGGAGGTGAGGTAGAGATGGCAGACAGGAATGATATTTTGCTAAAAGAGTATGAGGTATGCCAGCAAGATATAAATTTACATATTTCACGTTATTGGGTTGCCGCAGGTATCTTTATTGGTATTAATACAGCACTTTGGGGAGTTGCTGCCTATAATCTGATACCAATTACTACTTCCCTTATTGATACAGAGTGGCTTATTTGGCCTATCTTGGTTTTTATCTTCGGTTCAGGAATGATTATGACAATTCTTTTTTTAGAACGTTGGGGGAATAGACTTAATTGGTTGATTAGAATTAAATATGACAGGATGCAACAGATAGAATCAGAGGTAGGAATGAAAGCCAATTTGACAGTTAACGACCTCGATAACTGGAATAATATACCAGAAGTAAAAAAACAATACTATGATAATATGCACAAACGTTTCCCACCTCCACCGCGCGAATTTCCCAATGTTAAATATATCTTTCGGATATTAATTTCCTTATGGGTAATATTAATCCTAATTTCATGGCTATTTCCAATTTTATCCCAGCTATAAACGTACTCCAATGGTTGATAAAGGAGCATAAATCTTGACCCAAAAACCATCTAAAGTATTAATAATCGGCTCGGGGCCCATAGTTATCGGCCAGGCCGCCGAGTTCGACTACGCCGGCACCCAGGCCTGCAAGGCGATGCGGGAGGAGGGGGTGACCTCGGTGCTGGTCAACTCCAACCCGGCCACCATAATGACCGATGAGGGCATCGCCGACATTATCTATATAGAACCCCTCACCGTGGAGATGGTAGGCCGCATTATTGAACGTGAGCGCCCTGACGGGCTTCTACCGACACTGGGCGGGCAGACCGGGCTTAATCTGGCCGTAGATTTGGCTGATGCCGGCATACTGGACAAATACAACGTAAAAAGCCTGGGCACGCCCATACAGACGATACGGGACGCCGAAGACCGCGAGCTATTTAAGCGACTGCTGGCCAAAATCGGGGAGCCGGTGCCGGAAAGCGTCACCGTCAACAACCTGGAAGACGCCCGGAAAGCAGCCAAAAAAATCGGCCTGCCGGTAGTCATCCGCCCCGCCTACACCCTGGGGGGGACGGGGGGCGGCATGGCCTTTACTAAAGAGGAACTGGACACCATAGCCACCGCCGGACTGGCCGCCAGCCCTATTCACCAGATACTGGTGGAGAAATCGGTGGTGGGGTGGAAGGAGATAGAGTACGAGGTGATGCGGGACGCCGCCGATAACTGCATCACCGTCTGTAATATGGAGAACTTTGACCCGATGGGGGTGCATACCGGCGACAGCATTGTCGTTGCCCCCAGCCAGACGCTGACCAATAAAGAGTACCAGATGCTGCGGACGGCCAGCCTGAAGATTATCCGGGCACTGGGGATTGAGGGGGGCTGCAACATACAGCTCGCCCTCGACCCCGAAAGCCAGAACTACTATGTCATCGAGGTCAACCCCCGGGTCAGCCGCAGCTCCGCCCTGGCCAGCAAGGCCACCGGCTACCCTATCGCCCGGGTGGCCGCCAAGATAGCCGTGGGCAAGCGGCTGGATGAAATCAGCAACCAGGTGACCGGTAAGACCATGGCCGCCTTTGAACCGGCGCTGGACTACCTGGTGGTCAAGATTCCCCGCTGGCCCTTTGACAAGTTCGCCTTCGGCGACCGCATTATCGGCACCCAGATGAAAGCCACCGGCGAGGTGATGGCCATCGACCGCAGCTTTGAAGCCGCCCTGCAGAAAGCGGTGCGCTCCCTGGAGTTCGGCAACAGGTCGCTGCTCTGGGAAGACCCGAACTGGGAGCTGGGAAGCGATATTGATGCCTACCCGCTAAAGCCCAACGACCTGAGGCTGTGGGCGCTGATGGCCGGCTTAAGACGGGGGATAACCCCGGAAGCGCTTTCCGGGCGCACCAAGATTGACCTCTGGTTTACCACCAAGCTCCAGAATATAGTTGACATGGAGAAGACGTTATTATCTCAGCCCCTGACCCCGGAGCTTATGCTGCAGGCCAAGCGGCTGGGTTTTGCCGACGGGCAGATAGGCACCCTGGCCGACCGCCTGCCCGACCAGGTAAGGGAACAGCGCCACAGTTGGGGCATCCGCCCGGTCTATAAGATAGTAGATACCTGCGCCGCTGAGTTCGACGCCAGCACCCCCTATTTCTACAGCACCTACGAGCAGGAGAACGAGGCTAAATCGCTTACCGAAAACAAGTCTATAGTCATCGGCAGCGGCCCTATCCGCATCGGCCAGGGGATTGAATTTGACTACTGCAGCGTCCACTCCGCCTGGGCGCTACAGGAATCGGGCTATAAAGCCATCATGGTCAACTCCAACCCGGAGACGGTTTCCACCGACTTCGACACCAGCGACCGCCTCTACTTTGAAGCCCTGGACGAGGAGAGCCTGCGCGATATACTGGAAAACGAAAACAGCAACGGCGGGTCGCCGCCGTCAATAGTCCAGTTCGGCGGGCAGACCGCCATAAACCTGGCCGAGCCGCTGTCCCACAACGGCATGCCCCTGCTCGGCTCCAGCGCCGAAGCCATCGACCTGGCCGAGGACCGGCGCCGCTTTGAGGAGTTCTTGAGCGAGCTGGGTATCCCCCAGCCGCCGGGAGCCGGGGTAACCTCCCTGGAGGAAGCCCTCAGCGTGGCCGAGCACATCGGCTACCCGGTGCTGGTGCGCCCCAGCTATGTACTCGGCGGGCGCGCCATGGAGATAGTCCACGACTCAAGCGAGCTCGACCGCTACATCAGGCTTGCCCTGGAACTGGACACCAAGCACCCCGTCCTCATCGATAAGTACATGGAGGGTAAAGAGGTCGAGGCCGACGCCATCGGCGACGGGGAGGATGTGCTGATTCCGGGCATCATGGAGCATATCGAGAGGGCCGGCGTCCACAGCGGCGATTCCATGGCCGTCTATCCCGGGGTGAACCTCACCGAGGCCGAGGTAGCTACCATCGTTGACTATACCGTCAGGATGGGGCGGGGACTCAAAATCAAGGGCCTGATGAACATCCAGTTCGTTATCATGCCCGATAGTGCCAACCAGGGGTCTTCCGTCTATATACTGGAGCTGAACCCCAGAGCCAGCCGCACCGTCCCCTTCCTCTCTAAAGTAACCGGCGTGCCCATGGTCAAGGTGGCCACTAAAGTTATGCTGGGCCAGAGCCTTAAAGCACAGGGGTATAACACCGGGCTGTGGAAAAGACAAAAACTGGTTGCCGTTAAAGCCCCGGTCTTTTCCATGTCCAAGCTGGTCGGCGTCGATACCTACCTTGGGCCGGAGATGAAGTCCACCGGCGAGGTGATGGGCATCGACTACAGCTTTGACGCCGCCCTGGCCAAGGCGCTCCAGGCCGCCGGTCTACTGCTACTGCCCGACGGAGGAATACTGTTCAGCATCGCCGACCGGGACAAGGCGGAGGCGCTGCCCATGATAAAGAAGTTCTCCGAGACAGGCTATAAACTATACGCCACCGAGGGCACGGCAGCCATGATTAGGAACGCCGGACTGCCGGTAACCATGATAACCAAAAAGCTGGGCGAGGGGCACCCCAATGTGCTCGATATCATCAACGACCAGACGGTAAGCGGCATCGTCAACACCATTACCAGCGGGCGCATCCCCTTAAGGGACGGCTTCCAGATACGCCGATCAGCCACCGAGAGGCGCATCCCCTGCTTTACCTCGCTGGATACCGCCCAAGCCGCCTTAAAAGTACGGCTCATAGGGAGCCAGATTTACAGCGCCCAGCCGCTGCCGGAATACCGCAGAAAGGGGCCAGCTTGAAACAAACCGAAGCTAAAGTTATCAGCAATGAGGAGGTAATGCCCGGAGTCTATCTTATCCGGCTGGACTGCCCTGATATAGCCAGCCAGGCCCAACCTGGGCAGTTCGTTATGGTGCGCTGCGGGGAGGGGGTAGAATACCAGCTGCGCCGACCCTTAAGCATCCACCGAACGGACAATAATGAACTTTCCCTGCTATTTAATGTGGTGGGGAAAGGCACTCAGTGGCTGTCCGAGCAGGCGGCTGGCGAGAAAATAGATTTGCTGGGGCCCTTGGGCAACAGCTATGCTATTTACCCCGACTCTAAAAAGCTGCTGCTGGCGGCGGGGGGCATCGGCATTGCCCCGCTGGTCTTTATGGCCGGGGAAGCCGTCAGGCAGGGCAAAGAGGTAACCCTGCTTATGGGGGCGTCAACCGCCCGGCAGCTTTACCCGACCAACCTCCTGCCGGCTGAAATCAAGCTCATAACCGCCACCGAGGACGGCAGCGGGGGTAAAAAGGGCATGATAACCGATATACTGGGCGATTTTGCCGGCGGCGCCGACCAGCTCTTTGCCTGCGGGCCGCTGCCGATGTATAAGACAATGGCGCCGATGCCGGAACTGAAAGATAAGCCCGTCCAGGTTTCCCTGGAGGTTAGGATGGGCTGCGGGCTGGGCGTCTGCTACGGCTGCACGGTAAAGACCATAAACGGCCTGAGGCAGGTATGCAAGCACGGGCCTATATTTAATCTGGACGAGGTGCTCTGGGACAAGCTGGCGGATATTTAGGGGTAAGGGCGAGGTTAGCCCAGTTTTTAGAAAGTGTTTAATTTCCCA
>Ga0307421_1000028_pt1 | contig 83787 bp, 77 predicted proteins | sample SalMarWE160270MG_FD_202163 | JGI IMG/M metagenome (GOLD analysis project Ga0307421, IMG submission 202163) | Salt marsh sediment microbial communities from the Plum Island Ecosystem LTER, Massachusetts, United States - WE1602-70 | ecosystem: Environmental > Aquatic > Marine > Intertidal zone >... | reverse complement strand
TTCTTAAGGGTGTTTTCTAAAATTACAAATAAATGTCTATATTAATGAAAAATTACCTTAGAGAGACTTTTATTTTTGTAATTTGAAATAAAATGCTTATTTTAATGCCAGTTATGACACAGCCTGATCTGCTTCGTTACAGCACATTCGTGGTGAAGGACCACAACTTCATGCGCTGTGCCTTGCATCTGCAGCAAGCTTGACTCGTGAATAATCCAGGTTTCCCAGATTATCCAGTTTAGATAATATAATAAATGATAAAGAAAAAATAAAGAAATATCTTATATATTTTTGATTTGAAGTTTTCGGGCGTTTGAGATATTATCTTTTTGCCCTACGATTTGGCTGAGGAGGCAATATAACTGGCAATCTAGTGGTAGGCTGGATTGGTTGAATAATCCAGAATAAATGGAGTCATAGGAGTTTTTCTTGCGGCGTACCATTTTTGTAATTGTGATGATATTTGCTGTTTCGCTTTCGTTGACTGCGAAAGAGATTGACCTTTTAAAAGTTGAAGTTTCGATAAACCCTAAAAGGCTTTCAAGAGGCGAGGAGGGGAAACTGATACTGAAATTCACTGTTGAAGAGGGAATTAATATAAGCCCTCACCCATTTTTTACTATTGAATTAAATCCTTCTGAGGAGCTTGTTTTTCCAAAGAATTTCTTTTCTGCTTCTGATATGGACATAGAAATTCTGAAAAAAGACGGTGAAGAATACCTGAATATAAATGATCCTATTGAAATTCCTTTTACCGTAAACCTTGAGGCTGAACGAGGGAATCATATTATCGAAGGAAAAGTAAAATATTTTGCTTGCTGTAAGAAGGAAAGTTGGTGTCTAAAAAATATTTCCAAGTTTTCGGCTTCCTTTTACACGCGAAACAGGACGGTAAGAAAGAAGAAATAATTTAAAATTAGACTGAATAATTCAGGTTATTAGGTACAAGATCAGCGAGTCTGATATTATAGAGGGGTATCGATAGAAATGGATCAAAGCCAGCCCTGTTCAATATACCAGTCTACTGTCTCACGGACAGCCTCTTGAAGGGAATATTGGGGTTGAAAAGATAACTTTTCTGTGGCTTTTTTTGTGTCAACAATCCAGCCCTGCTGTTTCATCTCTCTAAATTTGTGCCTGTTTAGGATGCTCGGGTTCCTGCTTATTTTGCCTGCTAACTCAGAAAACAAACTAACAGTATAAATAAAGGGAAGAGGAATTTTTATTTTTCTTAGAGTCTTTCCCAAGGCTATGCCTGCTGCCTGTCCGAATTCATCCCATGTGTAAGGTGTTGGATCAGCAATATTGATGATTTCACCACTTTCAAGATTTTTTTGAGTGCAGAGGTCAAGTGCTTTTACGAGGTCTTTAACATAACAAAAGCTCAATAGTCTCGGCTTTAAAGCAACGGATGGCAGTATTCCTTTATTGATTATTTTAAAATAAGAAAGAAAGTCTTTATCCCTGGGACCGAATACAGCCCCGACTCTTATTATGACAATTGAGAATTTGTCCTTGAATTTTAATGCTTCAATTTCCCCCTGCAGTTTACTCTTTCCATAGGGTGTGACCGGGTCAGGAGGGCTGTATTCCTTGACGGGTTTACCCTTGCAGCTGGGGCATGAAGCAGCAATGCTGCTGAGGCAGATAATTTTTTTAGGGAAGACCTTTTGCGATAGAAGAGCCTGAAAAAGGCTTGCTGTTCCCTGCTGATTTACTGTATAATAATCACCCGATTTGTTGGTTTTGGTTAAACCTGCGATATGGAAAATAATATCAATATCCGAAGGCAAAGAAGGGATAGAGAGAAGACTTCCTTCTAAAAAATGAATATTGAGTCCCTCTAGCCATTTTAATTTATTGAGGTTTCGGATAAGAGCAAATATTTCGGTGTTTTTTTTATTTATTAAATAGTTGATTAGATGACTGCCGATGAAGCCGGTTCCACCAGTAATAAATGTTTTCACTTTTTGCATTGTATATAAAATACCTGGCTTGGTCAAACTTGATTGAAATAGTGAAAAAAATTATGATTAAGACTTCTAATTGCTTATTATAAGAGGAGGAGATTGTGAGTATATTTGATAAATGTTACAGATTTACTCGAGCTGAAGAAGTTCAAGAATTAGGAATGTATCCTTATTTTACTCCCATCGAGGAGGTAAAGGGAAATAAGGTTAAAATCGACGGTAAAGAAATCATAATGGTTGGATCTAACAATTATTTAGGTCTAATTGATCATCCAAAAGCGATGAAAGCCGCTCAGGAGGCCATAGCTAAGTACGGAGTTTCCACTTGTGGATCTAGGTTTTTGAATGGAACCCTGGATATTCATGTAGAACTGGAAAGACGGCTGGCAAAATTCATGAGAAAAGATGCAGCCCTTGCTTTTAGTACAGGTTTTCAGACAAACCAGGGCATAATATCAACAATTGTAGGAAGAGGTGATGCTGTCATCACTGACAAGATGGATCATGCGAGTATTATTGATGCATGCCGCTTATCTTATGGAAATGTTTGCAAATTCAAGCATAATGATATGGAAGATTTGGAAAGAGTCCTTTCATCCTTGGATGAAAAGATAGGGAAGATCATTATAGTTGATGGAGTCTTTAGTATGGAAGGAGATTTGTCGAATTTGCCGGCTATTGTTAAGTTAGCAAAAAAATATGATTCTCGATTTATGGTTGATGATGCTCATGGGATAGGAGTTATGGGAAAAAATGGAAGAGGTACAGCAGAGCATTTTGGAGTCGAGGATGATGTGGATTTAATCATGGGTACATTCAGTAAATCTTTTGCTTCGTTGGGAGGATTTGTAGCCGGAGATAAAAAAGTTATATCTTACATTAAACATTTTGCTCGGGCCTTGATTTTTAGTGCCAGCATAACTCCAGCTTCCGTGGCAACAGTACTCGCTACACTTGATGTGATTGAAACAGAACCTGAAAGGAGAGAGAGACTGTGGCAAATTACCGAAAAAATGAAGTCAGGATTTCAGGCTATGGGTTATGACACAGGCCCATCAGAGACTCCGGTTATCCCTCTAATGATAGGTAAGGATGAATTAACCTTCATGTTATGGAAACTACTGAGGGAAGATGGTATCTTCACAAATCCTGTGATTTATCCTGCTGTTCCTAAAGATCAAGCTCTGATTAGAACAAGCTATTCAGCTACACATTGCGATGAGGAACTTGATGCTGTTCTTGCAAGCTTTAAAAAATGCGGCAAAATGGTGGGAGTAATAGAGTAAATTGAAACACAATTAGAATTTTGTTGTTTTAATAAATATGAATCGATTGCAAATGAAATATATTATGAGTAGAAAAAACTTTAGACAATTATCACTAGTTTTATTTCTCATGTTTTTGTTTTCTGGCTATCTTGAAGCCGAAGTGTCAATTTTTCCTTTGAGCCAGATTAAAGCAGGAATGAAAGGCAAGGGAAAAACTATTTTTGTTGGAGATAAAATTGAAGAATTTGATGTTGAGGTTCTGGGTGTTTTACGCAATTTTCAGCCAAAAAAAGATCTCATTTTAGTAAAACTCACAGGTGGCATTATAAAAAATGCTGGTGTTATTAAAGGGATGAGCGGGAGTCCGGTTTATATTGACGACAAGCTTGTCGGGGCGGTTGCCTACAGTATTACGACTTTTGCCAAAGAAGCAATAGCCGGGATAACCCCGATTAAAGAAATGCTGGCCATTTCACAAAAAAACAAGACAAGGTCTTCCTTTTCGGCCCGGATTCCAATAAAACAGTATCTTACTCTGGATGAACTTTTTGGGATAAACAAGGATGTCTTTTTTAAGAGCTCTCCAGCCATAATTGATGGGCAAAACTTGACTCCTCTGAATGTTCCTCTTGTTTTTAGCGGATTTTCGTCGGGTGCTTTTAAAAGGGCGAAACCGTATTTTTCCGAACTCGGTTTTAGCCCTGTCAATATAGGACCCTCAAACCAGTCTCTTAAAGAGATGTCTCCTCCTGACCTTATTTTGAGGGAAGGAGATGCTGTCGGTGTCGATCTTGTAATAGGCGATGTAAGTATGTCTGTTATAGGCACTGTGACTTGTGTTGACGGAAACAAAGTCCTGGCATTTGGCCATCCTTTATATAATTTAGGCACAGTCGATTATGTCATGAGTAAGGCAAATGTAATGGCCGTTGTTCCAAGTCTTTCCGCTTCTTTTAAAATTGCATCAAGCGATATGATAGTGGGAAGCTTTACTCAGGATCGCAATTCCGGAGTATTTGGTGAATTGGGGAAAATGCCGCGTCTTATGCCATTGAATATTAAGATGCAAAACGCTAAGGGAGAGATAAAAGATTTCAAAGTAAAAATTGTTAAGGACAAGATTCTTACACCTTTCTTAGTTAATGTTGTTGTTTCAGGCATTATGCCCGTAGAGGAGCGCTCTATCGGAGACCTTACAATTGACTTCAACGGAGAAATTTACCTGGAGAACGGAAAGAGCGTTCATCTGGAAGACCTTTTTTCTGGAAATTTTGATACTTCTATTACAGCCCTTTCTAACCTTCTTACTGCCGTAGTTTTCTTTCTGACTAACAATGAATTCAGGGATTTGGATATTCACAGAATTGATATTACCATGCGTTCTTCTGAAGAAGTTAAATATTCATTCCTGGAAAAGGTCTGGCTTGATAAATATAACGTTTCTCCAGGAGAGCGGATTAATATAAAAATATTTACTAGAAATTTTAGAGGGCAAGTTGAGTTAAAAGAAGGAAGCATCTTGGCCCCCCATCTTCCGTCAGGTTCTGAATTTTATCTTATTTTAGCCGATGCCATGTCAATGCAAAGAGTTGAATTGAACCAATACAAAAGCCAGGGTTTTGTTCCACGTAGTTTGGATCAGTTGATCAGGATTTTGAGCAACCAGAGAAAAAATAATCGCATTTATTGTAAGATAATGGCGCGTAAGCCTGGCCTTTTCCTTAAGGGTGAAGAGATGCCTAACTTGCCTCCGACCATGAAATCAATGTTTTCTTCCCCCCGTGTGGCTATTTCTGCTCCTGCTGAGCTTAATAATTCAACTCTCAGTCAGTTTCAAATCGCAGTGCCGTATGTTTTTAAGGGAACAGCTTTAATTCCTATAAAGATAAAATAAATAGAATCAAATTTTCAGAATTCCGAAAATATATAGAGAAACAGGAGATAAAGGGAATGAAAAAATCTTTAGTTATAGTTTTTGCGATTGTTTTCTTTTTTGTCCAGATACTTCATGCTGTCCATCCAAAAAAATATGAGATACAACGCATTGATGAATTCTTAGAAGGCAAATTTGAAGGAGTTTCTGTTTCCTCTAATGGAATTCTTTCGCTCTCTCCAAAGGAAGAAATAATAGAAGGGCCGGCTGAGGAATTTTACTTATCATTCCTTCTTACTTCAGAGGGGTTGGCATATTTGGGAACAGGGCATGCAGGAAAGATATACAGAATCAGCAAAGACGGAAAAATAGAACCCTATTTTAAAGTGCCTGAAATGGATATCTACTGTCTGGCCCAGGATGGTGAAGGAAATCTTTATGCAGGAACTTCGCCAAATGGAAAGATATATAAAATTACAGAAAAGGACAAAGGGGAAGTTTTTTTTAATCCAAGAGAAAAATATATCTGGGATTTGTTGTTTACAGATAAAGGTTCCTTACTGGCTGCTGTAGGTGAAAGCGGAGGAATTTATGAAATATCTAGACAGGGGGAAGGAGTTTTGGTTCTGAAAGCAGAAGAGAATCATATTCTCTGCTTGAAAATGGATAAAAATAATGACCTGATTGCTGGCAGTGGTGGGAAAGGAAGACTTTATCGCATTTCAAAAGAGAAAAAGGCCTTTGTTTTATTTGAATCTCCCTATGAAGAAATAAAAAGCGTTGCTTTTGATAATGATGGAAATATTTATGCGGCGTCCGGGGGGACTATTATCAGCCCCGAAAAAAAGATCACCACTCCGGTATTAACGAAAATGGATACAAATGTTTCCATTACTGTTAGCCCTTCTGTAGTTCGACCTCAGGAAGTTTTGGGTTTGGCGAAAAAACAACCGTCTGCACTATACAAAATTAGTCCACAAGGAATTGCTAAGAAACTGTGGTCTTCTAGTAAAGATTTGATTTATACGCTGTTCTGGAATGAAAGAGAGAAAAAACTTCTTTTTGGTACCGGGAACAGAGGAAGAATTTATTCTATTGACAGCAGTGGCAGGATATCCCTTCTTCTCCAGAAAGATTCCGAGCAGGTTTATCTATTATTTCCACGTAATTCAAGCATATATTCTCTCTGTAATAATCCTTCCAAACTGAGTATTATTTATTCTGAGCAGAGATTCAATGGTGAATATTTAAGCAGGATTTTCGATACAAAAATACTCTCATCCTGGGGTAGGATAGAATGGGATGCTGCGATACCTCCAGAAACAGTGCTTCAGTTTCAAACACGAAGCGGCAACTCCAGCGAGCCCAGTAAGACTTGGAGCAATTGGTCTCCACCGTATCGAAATAATAAGGGAGAGCCAATATTAAGCCCTACGGCACGATATATCCAATTTAAAGCCATTTTTAAGACAGAATCGGGAAATATCTCTCCTGAACTGCGGAAAATTTCATTTTTTTATCTTCAGACTAATGTAGCTCCGATCATAACCAAGTTGGAATGGCTTCCTCCCAATGAAGTTTTTTTAAAACCGCCAGAGCAGAAGGAAATAATCTGGGGAGAGGATGTACGCTTGTCAGAACAGACCAAAAGCGAAGAGAAAACTGTAAATTTTGTACTAGTTAAAAAGGTCCGAAGAAAGGGATTTCAGACTGTTCAATGGGATTCAGTTGATGAGAATGGGGATGACCTTCAATATTCTGTGTTCATAAAAAAACAGACTGAAGATAATTGGAAGATTTTGAAAGATAAATGGAGGGAGAAAATCTTTGCTTTTGATACGTTGTCTTTTCCAGATGGGGTTTATTTTATGAAAATTGAGGTTGTTGATGTTCCTTCTAATCCTTTAGGCATGGACTTGAAGTCGGAAAAAGTCAGCCGTGCTTTTTTGATTGACAATTCTCCTCCAGTAGTAAAAGCATTCCGTGCTGTGAGGGACAAGAATAAACTCCGGGTGAGTTTTTTGGCAGAAGATTCTTTTTCTGATATCGAAGAAGTAAAATTTCTTATATTCCCTAATGAATGGAGGTCGGTTTTTTCAACAGACGGTATCTGTGATTCCAGGCAAGAAAGATTCAATATATTAGTGCCGCTTCCATTGAAATTTAACAATCGTATTACAGTAAAAGTCAAAGACAGCCACGGCAATATCGGTGTTTACAGGCAATCATTCTAGCTTGTATTCTTATAGGCTTACTTCTTACTACTTATTACTACTTACCCGTTCAAGATATTTGTCTTCCCTGGTGTCAATTTTGACTGAGTTTCCTTCTTTTATAAATTGTGGGACGTTGATTGTAATGCCAGTCTCTAAAATAGCAGGTTTATTGCTGGCTGATTGGGTTGCTCCTTTAAGATATGGAGCGGTCTTTATAACTTTCAAGTCAATAGACAAAGGAGGGGTTACACCTACTGGCTGCGCTTCAAACATTTCTATAGAGAAAACTATATTTGGAATAAGATAGTAGACAGCAGTTCCAATAATCTCAGAAGCAAGTCTGATTTGCTCATAATTTTCAAGGTTCATGAATATATATTCATCACCTTCCTGATATAGATACTCCATTTCAATTGTTTCAAGATAAGCTTGTTCGACCTTATCTTTTGAACGAAATCTGTAATCATGCAGGCTTTGGTCCTTGAGTTTGCGTAGTTTTGTCTGCATCAATGCCTGACCTTTTCCAGGTGTGATGTGTGTTGTTTCGAGAACTTTGTATAGTTCTCCTTCTATTTTTATAATGATGCCTCTTCTAATCTGAGTTGCATTAATCATTGTTTCTCCATTTGTTTTTATTATTTATCTTTTCGAGCTCCCTCGTCTATATGAACAATATAGACTTTTGTATCGAGTTTCTTAAGAGCTTCCACAACTTCTTCTGATTTTTCAGGGGTGTAAGCAAAAATACATCCGCCTTCTCCAGAGCCGTTTATTTTTGCCCCTAATGCTCCGGCTTCCAAAGAAGCATCTATCATTTTGTCGATTTTGGGCACAGAAACCTGGAGATAATCTCTTAGGACATCCTGCTGTTTAGAGAGAAGGTGGCCGAAACACTTATGTTCAAATTCATCCGCTAAAAATAGTCTTTTTCCTTCGGCCGTAATATCACGAGTCATGAGAGTGCCGCTTATTAATCTCCTTTCTTTGTCCGGCAATTTTTTGATTTCCTCTTTTTCTCTGGGGCCGATTGGACTGTTTAAATTGAAACTCTTTATTTTTTCTTGAATACTGGATAGTCCCTGTAATACGTGGCTTTTAATAAAGCCTAATGTATTTGTGGTTTCTTTTTTGATAAGGGAATCAGCAAGAATAAATGTTTTTAAAGGATTTTTGAATTTCTCTACTTTCATGGGTGCTGCAAAATTTATTGAAATCACATTACCCAGAGAAGAGGCATAGTGGTCCATTTTTCCTCCTGGCTCTTTAAATTCAGCAACTTCTGCGGAGAATGCAAGTTCTGCGATTGCTTCCGCCATTTCAGCTCTTTTATCTCTGGAGGATTCAAGCAGGAATTTTATCCAGGCAACCACAAGAGCAGAAGAACTGGCTGTTCCTGAGTTTATGGGAATTGATCCTTTTACAGTGCAATCCCAGCCCGAAGTTAAAGGGACTCCTGCTCTTTTAAGAATATTAACAGCGCTTTTTAAATAATCTCTTTTTTGATTGTAAGCTTGTTCTTTTTCAGTGGGAAATTCTTCTATCCTTCCTATATCTGGAAGGTTAATATGAAACATTTCGTCCCGTCTTTTTTTACCGCTGATAGAAATTCTAAGGTTTATTGCGGCTGCAATGATGGACAATCCAAAGTAGTCCTGATGTTCGCCAAGAAGACATAACCTTCCAGGTGCGGATACGGATATTTCTTTTTCTTTCATGATTTCTTTTTATATAAATTAAACTTTAAATGCAATAAATTTAGAATAGACTGGTTCATATTGAATGTTTGATTTCAGCAGTCTTATGAAGCAGGATAGTTGATTTATTGGGCAAGATAAATTATAAATTGTTATTAAAAATGGTTGAACTGTGTTTTTTAGGAACGGGTGGTTCCATTGAAACTCCAGAAAGGGATAATACCTCTCTCCTTATTAACTATGATGAAAATTTGATATTGATTGACTGCGCAGGAAGTGTTTTCAAGAAAATAACGAGCTTGGGTTTTAATCCTGGCAAGATAAGTTCTATCATTGTTACTCATATCCACCCTGATCATGTCTATGGGCTTCCAATCTTTGTCCACAGCTTAATGCTTAATGAGGTTCAGATTAATCTCTATGGATCTGAAGAGACGATTTGTTTCTGCAGGAAGTTACTCGATTTATTTAATCTTCAGAAGGATAAGATAAAATGCAGGATCAACTTTGTTGCTTTGAATCCCGGAGAGAAATTTAGTATGGGCCCTTCTTTAAAGGTATCTACATTTAAAGTTCCGCATAATTCTTCTTCTCTGGCTTTTCATTTTTATTTTGAGGCCGAAGATAAAGAGATGATTTATTCAGGAGATACACCGCTCTATCCTCCTCTTTTTCAAGAGACGAGAGACATAGATCTTCTTATCCATGACTGCTGTGCACCAGAACGCATTTTCAATAATTATCCTTATATTCATACAATGCATACTAATTCTCTGGAATTGGGACGTTATTCCCAACAATCCCGTGTGAAATGCCTGATTCCCTGCCATTTTTTCGGGGAATTGGATTATTCAATAGTTGAAGTGGAAAAGGAAATAAGAAAAAATTATAAAGGTAACTTGATTATTCCAGAAGATTTAATGAGGATTTCTTTATGAAAAAGGAAATTGCTGATATTCTCCTTTTTAACGGTGCAGTCTGGACAGTGAACTCAGTTCAGCCCTGGGCCGAGGCAGTGGCGGTTAAAGGGGAAAAAGTTCTGGATGTTGGCTATAGCAAAGAGTTAAAGAAAATGATCGGAAGTAATACGCAATGTATAGATTTAAAAGGTGCTTTGCTTCTTCCGGGGTTTATCGACAGCCACACACATTTTTTGAATGGTGGATTTGCCCTCTCGAGTATTCAATTGAGGGATGTTACAAACCGCGAAGAGTTTATTGCCAGAATTGCGGAAAAAGCAAAAAATCTGGGACAAGGGGAATGGATTTTAAATGGCGATTGGGATCACCAGAAGTTTGACATTCCGGAACTACCTAGAAAGGAATGGATTGACAGCGTTACTCCTTACAATCCTGTTTGTTTGAACCGGCTTGACAGTCATATGGTATTTGTGAACAGCCTTGCTTTGAAAAAAGCGGGGATAACAAAATACACTTCTTGTCCTTCAGGAGGAGAACTACTCAAAGACCCTGTGAGCGGAGAACTTTCAGGTATTTTAAAAGATGCAGCAATTAGCCTAGTTAAACAGCATATTCCTGAGCCAAGTTTTGAAGAGAAGATGAAAGCCGCTGAAACAGCTTTACAACATGCTAAGGAGAAGGGTATAACTTCTGTTCATGATATGGGGTGTGCTGCGAATTTTGAAGTATACCAAGAGCTTTTAAAGGAAAATAAGCTCACAGCGAGGATTTATGTTTATATCCCGATATCTGAGATAGAAATATATTCCAGGTTAAAATTGAAGGCACCTTTTGGAAATAATTTTTTAAAGATAGGCGGGTTAAAAGGATTTGTCGATGGATCTTTAGGTTCATCTACAGCCTTATTTTTTAAACCTTACATTGATAACGCTGAGAATAAAGGCTTACTTGCTTCTGATATGTTTCCAGAAGGAATCATGGAGAAGAGAATTATGGAAGCAGATAAAGCCGGGCTTCAAGTTGCTGTGCATGCTATCGGAGATGAGGCGAATCATATTATCCTTGATATAATGCAGAAAGTCATGACTGGAAATGCATATAAGGATCGGCGCTGGCGAATTGAACATGCTCAGCATCTCATTCCTGAAGACATCGAACGTATTGCAGTGCTTAAAATTATCGTCTCTGTCCAGCCTTATCATCTTATTGATGATGGGCTGTGGGCAGAAGGAAAGATCGGCCAGGAAAGAGTCAGGTATTCTTATGCTTTCAAATCTCTGAGGGAAAAAGGAGCAGTCCTGGCATGTGGTTCGGATTGGACAGTGGCTCCTTTGGATCCGATAACAGGGATTTATGCTGCGGTAACGAGGCAGACTCTGGATGGGAAAAATCCAAGGGGCTGGATTCCGGAGCAAAAAATATCATTAGAGGAGGCTATTAAAGGTTACACTCTTGGCGGTGCTTATGCAGAGTTTTCCGAGAATATTAAGGGTTCTTTAGAAAGAGGGAAGCTTGCTGATCTTGTGGTACTCAGCCAGAATCTTTTTAAAATCCCGCCCGAAGAGATTATGGAAACAGAAGTAAAAATGACTGTATTCAATGGAGAAATTATTTATAAAAAGTAGCGCACTAAAATGATTTATATATATTTTACTTCTATGATTGTTTCTTTTACTGTGTTGTTTAAGTCCGCTAGTTTTTTTGTCGGAGGAGCCTCCAGCATAGCTAAAATCTTGAACATCCCTAAAATGATTATAGGGATTGTACTCGTTGGCCTAGCAACTACAGCGCCTGAATTTTGTGTTTCCGTATGGGCAGCCTTTTTAGGCCACCCTGAAATCGCGTTGGGAAATGCTGTTGGCTCTGTTATTTGCGATGATGGGATAGCTCTTGCTTTCGCCGCAGTTCTTGCGCCAACAGCAATTCTTGTAAACTGCCGGATACTCAAAGCAGTCGGGATTTTTCTAGTGTCAATTGATGTTTTAGCTTACTATTTGGCAAGAAATGGAATATTTGGTCGGATTGAGGGCTTTTTACTTATTGTTATACTATGCATTTATTATATTTTCATTCTTAAAAACCGAAATTATAGATTCGATAAGAACTCTCAAAATAATGATGAGGGTTCAGGCGGTAATAAAGATAAATTCCCTCATTTAGTAAGGGCCCAGTTAAAACAGCCTGCATTGCTATTTCTCGCTGGACTTTCAGGTGTCATTGTAACAAGCTACATAATTGTTTGGGCAGCCAAAAATATAGCTCTCTATTTTTCTATTTCCGAAACAGTTATTGGCCTTACAATTATCGCTATTGGCACTTCTCTTCCTGAAATTAGCACATGCATTACCGCAGCCCTTAGAAGAGAAGGGGAAATTGCAGTTGGCAACATTCTCGGAGCGGATATTCTAAATATTTTATGGATTATCGGGGTTGCTTCTATTGTCAGACCCATAAAGGTTGAATTAAATGTAATAAACTTTTCATTCCCTTATATGATTTTAATTGTGGTCATCATGCTTGTAAGTGTGCGGATAGGTTGCCGTCTTGGAAAAATGAAAGGATTCATTTTATTAGGGTTTTATATTATTTATTTGTTCTTAATTATCTGTTTATTCGGTGGCGTCACTTGATTTTATTTCTTTTCTCATGGCAGTGAATTTGAAATGTTTCTAATGTTAATGATTTATAATATTAAATACCAAGACCGTATGTACTGGAGATTACAATGATGCGTCAATCAAATCTGTTTCCTATTGAAAAAGGGCACATTGGGACGGATGAATCTGGAAAGGGAGATTATTTTGGACCGCTCTCAGTGGCGGGGGTTCTTCTCCCTGACAAACAGCAGAAGGTTCTCGAAGAACTTGGGGTAAAAGATAGCAAGAGATTATCTGACAATCGTATCAGGGAACTGGCTGATTACATCAGAAAGGGATATAAACATTCATTAGTTGTGATTGGACCTGAAAAATATAATGAATTGTATAAAAAACTCAGAAACCTCAACAAGATGCTTGCCTGGGCACATTCGCGTGTGATTGAAAACATTCTTGAAGAGGCTCCGTGTTCCCTTGCAATAACAGACCAGTTTGGGGATAAATTGTTTGTCCTTAACGCACTTATGAAAAAAGGACGGAATATTGAACTAATTCAAAAGCCAAAGGCAGAGGAAGATATGGCAGTTGCAGCAGCCTCAATACTTGCAAGGTCTGAATTTTTAAGGCGGCTCTATTTTCTTTCTCAAGATATAGGAATGGACCTGCCAAAAGGTTCCTCTTCTATGGCGGAGGAAGTAGGGGGGAAGCTTGTTATGAAGCATGGAAGACAGATTCTGGATAGAGTGGCAAAGAAACATTTTAAACTGACACAGCGTATTCTGGAAGCGGTTGGAGAGAGGCTTACATGAGCGACGAGACCATACGCCTATATTTTGAAGACCAATACCACGTGGAGTTTGAAGCAAAAGTTCTGGATAAACTCATCTATGAAGGAAAGCCAGCTTTAATTCTTGATCAAACCTGTTTTTATCCGGAATCAGGAGGCCAGCCTTTTGATAAAGGAACCATAAACGGAATTCAGGTCATAAATGTAATCGAAGAAAAAGGGAAAATTCTTCATGTTCTTGAGGAGAATGTGGAATTAGAAAATATCGGGGGGAAAGTTTATTGGAATAGACGTTTTGACCATATGCAGCAGCATGCAGGACAGCATATTCTTTCACAGAGTTTTTATAAGCTGTACAGAGCAAAAACACTTTCTTTCCATTTAGGGCAGGATTTTTCCACTCTTGAAATGGATTTGAGGAACACTACAGATGGGGATGTGGAGAAAGTTGAAAAATTGGCAAACGAGATCGTTTTTAAAGATGGGGAAATTAAATCATTTTTCATTCCTGAAGAGAAGATAATGGACGTTCCGTTAAGAAAACCCCCCAAAAAAAAGGGACTCATTCGGGTTGTTAATATATCAGATTTTGATTATTCAGCCTGTGGGGGGACTCATCCACGTAGGACCGGGGAGATAGGCTTGATTAAAATCTTGAAGTGGGAAAGGTTCAGAAATAATATAAGATTTGAGTTTGTCTGTGGAGAGAGGGCACTACATGATTATATAATTAAGAATAGTCTAATTCGTCAAATAGCTGTCCGGTTAACTGTTGGTGCCTGCGAAGTAGTCCCATCGTTAGAAAGGCTTTTTGCGGATTTAAAAGATCAAAAGAGAAAAAATAAAAAGATGCAGAGGAGAATTTCTCAATTGGAAGCATTGGAAATTGTCAAAAATGCAAAGGAAAGGATAATCAAAAATATATTCACGGAAAGGACGCTTGAAGAAGTAAGATTTTTGGCTTTAAGCATCGTAAAAAAAGGCGACTATGTTGTTCTCTATGGGTTGAGATTAAAAAACAGTGCCCATGTGGTGATGGCATCTTCCGAGGCTCTTGGTGTTGATATGAGGGAACTAATTCCCCTTGTTTCTTCTTTGATAAAAGGGAAAGGAGGAGGACAGCCCTCTATTGTTCAGATCGCAGGAGAAGAAGTGAAAAATCTTGAATTGGCACTAGATAAAGCAGAGAAACATATCAAAAAACTATTAACTTCATAATTATATTAGTTTCTCTATACTGTGAAACTGAAAATGCCTTTGGCCATATCATTCGTATCTTAGGCAAACAATAGGGTCTGTTTTAGCGGCTTTTTGGGCGGGAAGGATTCCGAAGAATAAACCGACAGAAACAGAAACAAAAAAGCCCAGAAATACTGACCAGAGTGTTACTGATGCAGGCAGTGGAGTTACAGCCTTGACGAGAAAAGCGATGCAGAAGCCAATGATTATGCCAATGACACCGCCTGTTCCGGTTAGAAAGATTGCTTCGATTAGAAACTGCCTGAGGATATCTATGGGGCGGGCTCCGATAGCTTTGCGTATCCCAATCTCTCTTGTTCTTTCTTTAACTGAGACAAGCATTATGTTCATGACCCCGATTCCACCTACAAGCAGGCTGATTGAGGAAATAACAATCATAACAAGGTAAGCAGCTCCAGTAAGCTGGTTATAGAGGTCAATTATAGTGTCCTGGGTGTAAACAGCGAAGTCATTTGGTTTTCCGAATCCGACTTTTCTCCGTTTCCGGAGTACATTAATAACCTGTTCAATGGTTTCCTGGATGTAGCCGTGCTTTTTTGGTGTAAGTGTAATCTCGATATTTTCAAGATCATACGGGAAATATTTCATAAGGGTCGTAATGGGAATACCCACAAGATTGTCCTGACTCTGCCCGAACATTGACCCTCTTTTCTCAAGCACTCCAACAACTAAGAATTTTTCCGGACCTATTTTAATTTCTTTTCCAATGGCTTGAGTATGTGGAAATAGAGTCTCTTCCAGTTCAGCCCCGAGAACACATACTCTGGTACGGTGAGTAATATCGGATTCTGTTAAGAATCTCCCTTCTCTAGGAAGATAAACAGATAGGACCAGGGGCCATCTTTCGTTCATGCCTATAATTATGGCATCCTGCACTTTAATATTCTGGTATTTAATGGTTATCTCTTCAAATATATCTACGGAAATGTCCACAGCTACGGCTTTAACCAGAGGGCATTCTTCTTCAATAGCCATCGCATCTTCAAAAGTGAGGTCTTTTCGATGTCTTTCTTCTTCGGAAAGGTTCCCTGTATGAATTCCAGGTTCGTATTTGACCACACCGATAATGTCTGAACCAACAGATTCAAGTTGGCTGAGAAAAGAACGGTTTAGTCCCTGGATAATAGAAACCATCCCAATAACAGTCATAACACCGATAACAATTCCCAGCAGCGTAAGGAAAGACCGGAGTTTATGGGATTTAATGGAATCAATAGCCATACGAAATATTTCTTTGATGATTCCTAGTCTCATTATTATGCTCTGAGGGCCTCAACAGGATCCAGTTTGGCGGCTTTGTTTGCCGGATAAATGCCGAAAAATATGCCAATCGAACCTGACACCAAAATTGCAACAACAACAGAAACAGGATCCAGAGTTGAGGGCATTGAAGATAAAGCGGTAACAATTTTTGCCAGAATAAACCCTAGAAAGATGCCAATTATTCCGCCTGAAGCAGAAAGAATGACTGCTTCGATTAAAAATTGCAATAATATGTCCTTCCTCCGGGCTCCTACTGCCATGCGGATGCCTATTTCCTTAGTCCTTTCTGTGACTGCAACGAGCATGATGTTCATGACAACAATTCCTCCTACTAAAAGAGCAAGAGATGAGATTGCGATCACGGCAAAATAAATTCCTGTCGTTGCTGTTTTGTAAAATTGAATAAATGTATCAGAAGTCTGGAAAGCAAAGTCATCAGACTTATTGAAAGGGAGATGTCGCTTGGAACGGAGGATTGTCCTTACTTCCTCCTGAGCGATTTTCATCTGATCCTGAGAGGAAGTGTGAATATTGATATTGATGCTTCTTCTTGAGCCGAATATTTTATGGAATGTCGTAATGGGAATCCGAACATAGTTGTCTTGAGTCATTCCTAGAATTTTCCCTTTTTTCTTCCCGATTCCAACGATAAGGAAATTACGGTTGCCGATCTTGATCCATTTTCCTAAAGGGTCTAAAAAAGGAAACAGCTTATCCTTAATATCTGTACCAATTGTACATGTTCTACGAGATCGGTCTTCATCTTCTTTCTGAATATGTCGTCCTCTTTCGAGTTCCATAACAGACCCTATCATATGGTCAAGATATGTTAAGCCGTTAATGGACACATTCTTTAAAGACCGATTTCTGAATTTTACTGTTCTGCTGGTTCCAACAGAAGCTCCTATTAAATCACATGATTTGCACTGCCTGAGAAGGAGTTTCCTGTCTTCAAGGGTGATATCTTTCCGTTTCATCTGTTCCCGGAATTCTGCCAGGCTTCTCACGAAGGAAAACTTGGTGACAGAAAAGTCGTTTGCTCCATAAAAAGACATTTTCGTGTAGACATAATTGTTGAGGCCCTGGATTATTGAAACGACAGCTATTATTGCAAGGACACCTATGATGATACCTAATAAAGTCAGGAAGGTTCGCAGTTTATTTTCCCAGAAAGAGCTCATGGCCATCCAAAAAGATTCGCCAACATGGATTCTTGCCATTTTTTTACCTATGAGTTTACATTATATATGATACGTAAAAAATAAGGAAAGGTTTTTACTCTCTGCTCACCCAGAGGTGAAAATTGCTGATAATAGATTTGGATAAGATGAATAATCTAGGCCAATATGTTAAACTGAAGAAGCTGCCAGTTGTAACGAGAATTATGGAGAAAAAAATGAAAAGAAAATGGATGCCAATTTTGCTTTTTGGGTTTTTTATAATATTTGCATCAGATGTTTACGGACATGGTGGCTTTTATTTAGGTGTGCAGGCTGGGTATTCTGCTCAGAAACCGAGCCTTAATAATGTTGAATTTAATACTGATACTACTTTTCTTTATGGAGCTCGGGCAGGTATTAAATTTATGATGATAGCTCTTGAAGTTAATTACTTCCAAGCTGTACATAATCTTGAGCTCAAAGAATTTGGGACGTTTGACTGGGGAGAGAGACAGATCGATTACAGTTTCATTGGCTTGAATCTGAAATATTTTTTTCCTATTCTTGTTTTTCACCCCTATATTACTGTGGGTTATGGATATTACACGGCTGACATTCATAATATAGATAAAGATAGGGATAAAGGACTCAATTTTGGATTGGGCATGGAATTACATTTGGGGAATAAATTTTCTCTTCTTGCTGAGGGAAAGTACAATCAAGTTAAAGTGAATATTGATGAAAGAGATCTAAAATTAGGAGATTTTACGATTGCAGGGGGATTTAACATCTATTTTTAATTTTTTTATGGCTTAGGCGGTTTTGTGAATAATGCAGGTTAGATTAAATAAATTTCTCTCTCATTGTGGGATTGCCTCAAGAAGGGAGGCAGATAAAATGATTGCTGTAGGGAAAGTCAAAGTCAATGGCGAAGCTATCCAGATATTAGGCTACAAGATAGACACGGAAGAAGACAAAGTAGAGGTTAATGGAAAAATAGTCAAGGAAGATAAGGGTTTTAAATATTTGCTTCTGAATAAGCCGTCTGGTTATCTTGTCACTATGAAGGATCCATTCCAAAGGCCTACAATCATGGACCTGCTTCCATCTCTTGGAAGAAGAGTCTTTCCTGTGGGCCGATTGGATTTTGAAACAGAAGGGCTTATGCTTTTAACAAACGATGGGGAAATGGCTTATCGTTTAATGCACCCAAAATATAAGATAAAAAAAGTATATGTGGTGAAAGTGAAAGGCAAGCCTGACCATTCCGGCCTTTTGAGATTAGAAAAAGGGATTTATCTTGAGGGGAAAAGGACGGCTCCAGTAAAAATCACTCAAATCGCAGCTGATTCGAAAAACTCTCAATTCAGAATCGAGATCCATGAGGGCAGAAAGAGGGAAATCAGAAGACTTTTTGAGACTATCGGACACAGGGTCTTGAAGCTGCGGAGGATAAAATTTTCCGATTTGTCTATAGATAAACTGAAGAAAGGGCATTGGCGCTATCTGAATTCGGTAGAAGTTTCAAGGCTCAAAATAAAAGTAGGCTTATAAATTATAATAATTAAAACCAGTTTTTATCGTTCTCCATGAAATCCTTATAACTGCTTTATTCCATAGCCTAGGTTAGGTCACAACTTAACAGCGTAAAGCATATGAATTTGAGGGGATGGAGGAAGTGACATTGAAAGATTTAGCCTTTATGAGTTGATCTTCGAGGGAACCCGACAAAGTCGGGCCTGATGGATGTGTGAGCACTGTATAATCAAAGGGGCGGTGTTAATGATGGCTTGGGGACATCATGGCGGAGCTTAAGATAAACATGCGGAGTTCCAGCAGAGCCGAGAAGATCGGGGATGAAATGGCGTTAAAAATCTTAGTGGAGCGCAGACATGCCCTCAAATTCATCTTATCTAAGTTCAGCAATTTTTACCTTACAGGCAAGCCGATCTTACCGCATCTGCTTCGTTACAGCTCATTCGTAGTGAAGGACCACAACTTCATGCGCTGTGCCTTGCATCTGCAACAAGCTTGGCTCGTGAATAATCCAGGTTAGATTATTCTTTATCCTTTTCTCTAGAAGAGGTAAAAGTTTTCCAGCTTTTTGCGAGCCGCTGGAGTTCCTCATCAACAAGGTAATTTACCGTGCCCTCTTCAAATGTTCCATCTTTTTTTCTTTTTCCTGCTTCATTACCTGTTAGAATTTCAATACCATCATCAATAGTTTTGACAGGATAGATGTGGAATTTTCCTTGTTCTACGGCTTTGATTACATTTTTTTTCAGCATGAGATTCTGGATGTTTTGATAAGGAATAATTACTCCCTGGGTTCCTGTCAGGCCTTTTGCCTTGCATACTTCAAAAAACCCTTCAATTTTTTCGTTTACTCCTCCAATAGGCTGAATCTCTCCTTTCTGGTTGAGAGATCCTGTTACAGAAATGTCCTGTCTCAAAGGCAGGTTAGAAAGACTTGAGAGAATAGCGTAGACTTCTGTGGATGAAGCACTGTCTCCATCTACTCCGGAGTAAGACTGTTCGAAAGCGATGCTTGCGGAGAGAGAAAATGGTTTATTTTGGGCATATTTACCTCTGAGGAAGCCTCCCAGGATAAGAACTCCTTTGTTGTGTGTACGGCCGCTCATGTCTGCTTCCCTCTCGATATTTATGACCCCTGCGCGTCCAACTGCTGTTGTTGCTGTGATACGGGTGGGCTTTCCGAATGAAAATCCTCCGGTAAAATAAACAGAAAGTCCGTTTACCTGTCCTACGACACGGCCTTTTGTGTCTATCATAATGCTTCCGTCTTCGATCATCTCCTGGATTTGATTTTCAATAAGGCTTACACGTTCGAAACGCTCTTCAATGGTTCTTTCCACATGCTTGCGGCTTATCAGCTTTTTTTTGTCTCTATTTGCCCAATAATTGGCTTCTCGAATGATGTCAGCAATGTTATGGAATCGGGTCGACAGTTTTTTTTGTCTTCCTGCCAGCCTTGTGCAGTACTCAATAATTGCAGCGATGCCGTTTCTGTCGAGAGGATACAATTTGTCTTCCTCGGTTATTTTTTTTATGAAGGTTACGTATTCGAGGATAGTTTTGTTATCTTTATTTGTTTCTGAACTGAATTCAGCTTTAATCTTGAAGATTTTCTTAAACTCTTCATCCATAATATATAGATAATTATAAATATAGGCGGCTCCTATTATGACTACTTTTACATCGATTTTGATGGATTGAGGTTTAAGCCGACTAGTTGTGGCAAAATACATTGACATGTAATTTTGAATTTCAAGGCTTTTATTTCTCAAAGTCCTTTTAAGAGTTTGCCATACTCCCTGCTCAGTAATAGCATCCAGAGCGTTCATGACCAGATATCCTCCATTGGCTTTGAGGAAAGAGCCTGCCTTTATTTTTGTGAAGTCTGTTTGGAGCAGCCCGAGACGATTCATAGTTGACTCGATGGATCCAAAAAGGTTGATATAGTTTGGATTTGTTTCTATTACAACTGGAGCACCCTTTTGATCGGAGTTATCGATGAGAAGATTAACCTTATATTCAAGAAATGGATAGAGACTTACTTTTTCCTTTATTTTCTTTGTGTCTATTTTGAAAAGCTCGATATTTTTGGAAAGATTTGTCTCCACATCATCAAGATAACTGGATATTTTTGGATATTTGAATTTGACTCTTATGTCGGAAATGGCTCCCTGGATTACAGGGATCAGAGATTCCTCATCCCATTGTTTCAGCAACTGGCGAGTCTTTTCATCAGTTTCTTTTATCTGTTTGAAGATTCCTTCGAGTTTATCAGCCAGTTTGTCGTATTTCGTCTTTAGTTCTTCCAGGAGTTTTTTCGGGAACTTTTTTCCCCTTACTAAAGCTTCCAGTTTATTAAATGGAGTGGGTTTTCCTTTTATTATTGGGACAAGATCAGGCTTGAGATAAGGCCCCATCTGTACCTGAATGACTGAGAATCCTTCTTTTATGACTTTTTCTTGAAAATTATCAAATATTGCCTTTTGCTTTTTCCCCTGGTTCTCAATGATATTATCTCTTTTTTCTGAATAGTACTTACTCTTTAACATTTCTGGGATATTAGTTTTTAGCATTTTTATTAAACGTTTCATTGCTTCTCTAAAGAGCTTCCCTTTACCGGCAGGAAGAGTTATAAGTGCAGGTTCATCAGTAGTTTTGAAATTGTTGACATATAAAATATCATCGGGAGTTTCTTTTTCCTTATCAAGTTTTTCTAAAAGATGCTTTATTGTAGTAGTCCGTCCTGTTCCTACCATTCCTGTAATAAAAATATTAAACCCACGGCTCTTGATATCTAATCCTGTCTGGATCGCTTTGAGTGCTTCTTCTTGACCAATGATTCCTTCACACACCTTACATTTATCGCTTGTGTCGTAGGGGATCTTTTCAATATCTAGTCTCCATGTGAGTTTCTCCGGTTGTATTTCTTCAAAATGATCTGATTTTCTCATATTAGTATTCTCCTTTGTTTCCCGAAGTATTAATATAATGAGTTTTTATCACAAAAAGTTGAGGCTGGCAAGAAAGCTAATGTTGAAAGTCCTTATAATTTTTCTCATTTTTTCCTATTCCTGCATGGTCTAATATTTGAGCTTTATTTTTTTATTTGATAGAATAAAGAAAATTTTGGAGGGCATAAGAGTGAAAGATATTCAGATTGAGAAAGTAAAAACAAAAAAAGACCTAAAACAATTTATTATGTTTCCATGGAAAGTTTATAAAGATGATTCAAATTGGGTCCCTCCTCTAATCATGGATCTTAAAGAGAGAATTAATAAGAAAAAGAATCCCTTTTTTGAGCATGCAGATATAGATCTTTATTTGGCACGAAAAGATGGTGAAATAACAGGAAGGATTGCTGCTATAATCGATGAAAATCACAATTCATTTCATAATGAGAAAATTGTTTTTTTTGGCCTTTATGAGAGTTTTAATAACTTAGAAACAGCAAAATGCCTCTTGGATGAAGTGGCTAATTGGGGGAAGGAAAGAGGGATGGAGATTCTAAGAGGTCCTATGAATCTTTCCATGAACGACGAATGTGCATTTCTGCTTGAGGGTTTTGATTCTCCCCCCGTTATTATGATGCCATATAACCCACCATATTATTTGGAATTAATGGAAAAATGTGGGTTGGAAAAGGCAAAGGACTTGTATGCTTTTTTCATGAAAACTGACCATAAAACGGCTGAAAAGGTCAATACAATTGTTGAGGATGTCAAGAAAAAAACCACTATTACTTTAAGAACTGTTGACATGAAAAACCTTAAAAGCGAGGCTGAAAAGATAAAATATGTATATAATCATGGATGGGAAAGGAATTGGGGTTTTGTTCCATGGACTGATAAAGAGATGGATCATATGACAAAGAATCTCAAACTGATGGCTGATCCGGATCTTGTGATAATAGCAGAAGATAAAGGCAAACCTGTGGGTTTTGCTTTTGGTTTGCCGAATTACAATGAAGTAATAAAAAGAATGAATGGGAGGCTTACTCCTATGTCAATCATTAAATTTCTTATTTACCGAAGAAAAATCAAGGGGGTTCGTGCCTTAGTTTTTGGACTCGTCAAGGAATATCGACAAACAGGACTGAGTTACCTGCTATATTCAAAGCTGGCAGAGAATGGGATTGCAAGGGGATATGAGTGGGGGGAGACGTCATGGCAATTAGAAGACAACGAGGCAGTTAATCGGTTTGTCATTTCTATAGGAGGAGAGATATATAAGAAATACCGAATATTCGAGAAAAGAGTTTCTTGAGAATAACTGTTCAGTCATTTAAGATAATAGAGTCAGGATAGGAAGAGGAGCCAATTAGCATAAAGGTTCATTTTTTTCTATTCCGGACAATGAAAAATGCCATTTTATGAGGATGTGAAAGCAAACTTATAAGGAAAATTGAGGGAGAGAAATATGGAAACATATCATGGAAAGCTTCAAGCAAAAGGTTTTAAGATCGGAATCGTTTTAAGCCGATTTAATCAATTTATTTCTGAAAGATTGTTAGATGGAGCAATTGATGCACTCAATAAGTTGAGTGCTGAAGACAAGGACATATCTATATATAAGGTTCCGGGTTCTTTTGAAATTCCTTTAGTAGTGAAAAAGCTTGCCAGGTCAAAAAAAGTTGACGGTATTGTTTGCCTGGGGGCCCTTATCAGAGGTGACACACCACACTTCGATTTTTTAAGTGCAGAAGTAACCAAAGGGTTAGCACAAATCTCTATGGAAGAGGAAGTAGCTGTATCTTTTGGAATACTAACGGTTGATACCATTGAGCAGGGAATAGAACGAGCGGGTACAAAGTCAGGAAATAAAGGTTATGACGCTGTTTTTGCTCTCATTGAGACGCTGAACTTGCTCAGGGAAGCTGGTCTTAAATAGGACTGAATTACCAACCCTGAATAATTAAGTTACATGGGGAAGAGAAGAAAATCTCGGGAGTATACATTACAGCTTCTTTTTCAAATAGAATTCAATAACTCCAAACCTGAAAAAATACAGGAACAATACTGGAAGAACAAAAAAGTGCCTGAAGAAATAAAGGAATACAGTGTCTGGCTGTTAAATGGTGTAATTTCTTACAGGGAGAAAATCGATGACATCATTCAATCTGTATCAGAAAATTGGCGTGTATCCCGTATGGCTGTGGTGGATCGCAATATCTTGCGCATAGCTGTTCTTGAGTTTTTTTTTGGAGAGAATCTTGCACCGGCTATTGTGATTAATGAAGCAATTGAAATAGCCAAGAAATTCAGCAGTGAGAAGTCTGCTGCTTTTATTAATGGTATTTTAGATGCATTGAGAAAAGAATCAGATAAAATAAAAGTATCTTTGAAGGAAGAGAAAAATGGTTGATAAAAAGGATTCTGTTAATAAAATGACATTAAATGAAGAGATGAGATCTGAAAAAAGTGATCAGGAAATAGCCCGTGAGAATAAAATGGAAAAACTTTCCAGGGAAGGAATTGAACTTTTTCCACACAGAGTGGAAATAACGCATTCTGTTTTTGATATTGTTTCAGGGTTTTCTTCATTTTCTAATGAGGAACTCGAAGAAAAGGAGGTAGAAGTGTTTGTGCCAGGTAGAATTATATCTATTCGTAAGATGGGGCGGGCAATCTTTTTTCACATTGCCGACAGCCGTACCAAAGTTCAAGCATATCTGCGTGAAGATAAAGTGGGCAAGAAATATTTTACTCTATTTTCCCTTATTGATATTGGAGACATTATTGCTGTCAAAGGAATTGTATTCAAAACAAGAACCGGGGAACTGACCGTTTTAGCTGATTCGTTTACATTTCTAGCAAAATGTCTTCACCCTCTTCCGGAAAAATGGCATGGCTTGCAGGATATAGAACTTCGTTATAGAAAGAGATATATTGATTTAATTGTAAATCCCGAAGAAAAAGAAGTTTTTAGGTTAAGAAGCACATTGATCCTAAACATTAGAAAGTTTTTTGATCAAAGGGGATATATTGAAGTCGAAACCCCTATGATGCATAGTATTCCTGGAGGGGCTCTGGCAAAGCCTTTTAAAACGTTCCACAATGCATTGGGAATAGAACTTTATTTAAGAATAGCCCCAGAGCTGTACTTAAAAAGGTTGACTGTTGGTGGATTTGAGAAGGTCTATGAAATAAATCGAAATTTCAGGAATGAAGGAATTTCTTCTGAGCACAATCCTGAATTTACAATGCTGGAGTTTTATGAGGCATATAGAGACTATAATGATATGATGGAATTGACCGAAGAGCTTCTCAATTATTTAAGTTTGACTGTCTTAGGCACGGAAGAACTAATATTTGGAGAGGAAAAGATATCTCTGAAAAGACCTTGGAAAAAGATAAAATTTATTGAGGCATTGGTTTACTACAGCGGTCTTTCTCCCAGGAAGTTCGATGATAAGACGAGAATCATTGAGTTTGCTTCAAACATTGCATCAAATAAAGTGCCTCTTTCTTATGGGAAGGCCTTGGATGTTATTTTTGATAAATATGTGAAGCATAATCTTATTCAACCGACATTTGTGATGAATTACCCGAGGGAAATCTCTCCATTGGCAAAGGCATCGAGAGAGAACCCAGAGGAAGTAGAACGCTTTGAACTTGTAATGGGCGGCATGGAAATTGCCAATGCATTCAGTGAGTTAACTGATCCCAAAGAGCAGAGAAAAAGGTTTAAACAGCAAGCAGCGGAGAGGGAAAAGGGCGATGAAGAGTCTCATATGATAGATGCAGATTATGTAAATGCCCTGGAATATGGGCTTCCTCCAACAGGTGGAGAAGGGATTGGCATTGACCGCTTGGTAATGCTTTTTGCCAACCGGAAATCCATAAGGGAAGTTATCCTATTTCCGCTTCTACGGCCGAAATAATCACTGTATAAAAATTTTAAATTGTCTGCAGCTTTTAATATTTTATTCTTGACTCTTCAGTCTTATCTGTTTAGTCTTTACGATAATTATGAGTTATGAATTTTTTGTTGCTAAGCGTTACCTAACTGCAAAAAGAAAACAGGCTTTTATTTCTGTCATCACTTTTATTTCCATTTTAGGAATAACTATTGGAGTAATGGCACTTGTCATTGCTATTGCCTTGATTACAGGTTTTCAAGGTGATGTTCAAGATAAAATTCTTGGTTCGACTTCTCATATAATGGTTTCTGATTTTTCAGGTGAGGGATTGAAGGATTATGATCAACTTATATCTAGGATAAAGACAATAAAAGGAGTATCGAGTGCCACTCCTGTTGTTTATGATACAGTCCTTCTGAGTGGCCCATATAAGAATTCCGGAGCAATACTTAGAGGAGTTATTTTTGACCTGGAAAAAGAGTCGTCACCCTGGCTTAAAGAATTAGAACAGGGACATATCCCTTTGAAAGATACAAAAAGAGAGGGGATTCTTCTCGGCCGCAGTATAGCTGTTGCTTTAGGGGGGGGAATCGGGGATGTGGTGACTGTGTTGACTTCTTCTTCTCGCTTATCTCCTGTGGGGCTTATTCCTAAAAGAAAAAAATTCATGGTGACAGGGATTTTCTATTCCGGACTCTATGAATTTGACTCGTCTTCAGCCTTAATCTCTTTAGAAGCAGCACAGGATTTGTTTGGACTCGATAATAGAGTAAGTATGATCCATGTAAATATTGAAGATATTTTTAAAGCGCCAGAAATTAGTGTCAGAATCAGGGAAATTTTGCCGCCAGAAACTTATACTACGACCTGGATGGAATTGAACAAATCCCTTTTTTCAGCTTTGAAGCTTGAGAAAAAACTTATGTTTTTCACCATCACTCTTATTATACTTGTTGCGGCCTTGAATATTATTGCGACACTCATTTTAATGGTAATGGAAAAGACAAAAGACATAGGTGTTCTTATTGCCATGGGAGCAACATCTCAGAGTATAAGGAAGATATTTTTCCTTCAAGGCGCCATGATAGGGCTAATTGGGACAGCTGTAGGCAGTGCATTAGGCTTGATTTGGTGTTGGCTGGCAAATACCTTTGAGATTATTAAAGTTCCTGTGGATATTTATCAGATTGCCTTTGTCCCTTTTCATATTAAACTTTTGGATTTGTTAATAATAATAGGAGTGTCCCTTTTTATCAGTTTTTTTTCAACCCTCTTTCCTTCCCAGAGAGCATCAAGGATAGATCCTGTAAAGGCATTAAAGTATGAGTAGTATATTAAGAGCTGAAAATCTATGCAAAGATTATCCTTTACCAGAGGGTACTTTGCGTGTATTTGACGGATTAAACTTTGAATTGGAGAGAGGCGATCTTGTTGCGATCATGGGCGTTTCAGGAGTCGGGAAGACAACGCTCCTTAATTTATTTGGAGCCCTTGACAGGCCGACTTGTGGTCGAATTTTTCTAGAGGAAAAAAATATTCTCGAAGGAAGTGAAAAAGAAAAAGCTGAAATAAGGAACATGAAAATTGGCTTTATTTTTCAGTTTTATCATCTTTTGCCTGAGTTTACAACGTTAGAAAATGTAAAATTTCCTCTTCTGATTAGAGGGATTGAAGAAAAAGAAGCTCAAAAGAAAGCCGCTGAGGTTCTCAGGGAGGTTTCTTTAGAGGAAAAAATGATGATCAGACCATGCCAGCTTTCCGGTGGAGAGCAGCAGCGTGTGACTATTGCCAGAGCCCTGGTCAATGAACCGAAATTGTTACTGGCAGATGAGCCAACAGGAAATCTTGACTGGAAAACAGGAAAAAAAGTTTTAGAACTTATTAAGAACCTTCACCAGAAGAAAGGTTTATCCTCTATAATTGTTACCCATAACGAGAAAGTTGCTGGATTCTGCCATAGAACTTATCTTATGGAAAACGGAAGAATGGAACTTTTATCCCGGCTGCGAAGTTAAAAATAGTGTAAAGAAGTAATGTTCATTATTTTGAAAAATAGTGCTTATTATGGTATAAGGAAGAAGAAAATGAGAAACTTTATATTTGCATTAATTCTTATATGTTTACCTCTTTTTCTTTCTGGCCAGGAGATCGTAGAGAAGATAGAAATTGATGGAAATGACCATGTGACACGGGATACAATTCTTTATTATCTTTCTTCAAGAGAAGGAGACTATTACAATAAGGAGTTGCTGAGAAGAGATTTTAAAATTTTATGGTCAACAGGATTTTTTTCTAATATCAAAATAGAGGAAAAAGAAGGGGAAAAAGGAAAGATTGTAAAAATAATCGTAGAAGAGAATCCTATTATCAAAGATATTGTCTATAAGACAGGGAAAAAATTAAAAGAAGATGACATACTTGAGAAGTTAAAGGAGGAAAACAAATACATGCTTCCTTATTCTTACTATAGTCCATATAAAATCCAAAGAATAGAGGAAACTATCAAGGAATTGCTGGTAGAAAAAGGCCTTACTGCTGGGCAGGTAAAAACTGAACTAAATAAGATTGGGAAGAATGAAATAGGAGTTGTATTTCATATTAATGAGGGGCCGAAAGTCAGAGTGGGTGAGATTGTCTTCGAAGGGAAGGCCAAGTTGAGGGATGGTATTCTAAGAAGTGCAATAAAAGAAAACAGAGAACATGGTGTTATTTCGTGGGTATTAGGGAAGGATTCGTTCAAGCAAAATAAACTCAGCGAAGATTTAGAAAATTTAAGGAAGATATATCAAGAGTTTGGATATATGGAAGCTATAATTGGTGAGCCCAGGATAGAAAACCTTACAAGGAAATCTATTTTTTTCCGGAAGCAACAGATGAAAAGGATCATAATACCAGTCAATGCTGGATATCGTTACTTTGTTGGGGATATTAATGTTGAGGGAAATAAAATCTTCAACTCGAAATACTTACGCTCGCTTATTCACTACAATAAGGGTGATGTTTACAGTATTAAAGTAAGAGAAAAAGCGGTTGAAGACATTTCAGAGCTATACAGGAATTTCGGTTATCTATATTTCCAAGTAAGGCCGGTAGAAAATCTTGATCCTAAGAGAAAGCGTGTCAATGTAACATTTAATATTTATGAAGGCGAGATTGTATATCTTAATAGGCTTGAATTTGAGGGAAATATATATACAAAAGACAAGGTTATCAGACGCGAAATGCTTATAAGAGAAGGGGGCAGATTTAGTCTTGCCTTGTTCAAAGACAGCCTCTTGAGGATGAAGCAGCTTGGATTGGTTGAGGTTGATAAAGAGCCGGAGTGGAAACAGAATCCTGAGGACCCCACCCAGATGGATGTTAATATTAGAGTGAGTGAACTTCAAAGAAATAATATTCAGTTTACTGCAGGATATAGTGGTTATCAGGGGACTTTTGTAGCTTTAAGTTACGGTACTGTCAATTTTTTAGGAGCGGGAGAAAAATTAGACCTTTCACTTCAGTATGGAAAGAGAATGAAGAACTATTCGTTTGGATTTACTGAACCTTACTTTCTTGATTTGCCAATAAGTGTCGGTTTTACTATTTTTGACCGTTTTAATATTTATCCAGGTCTGTACGACCAGAAATCAAAGGGGATTGATTTTCATGTCGGATCCAGAATTAAGGGTTACTGGAGAGGAAATCTTTCTTATAACTACCAATTTATGACACTTAATGAACCTTCAGAAGAAGGATATCTTGGTTATTATGGAGGCTATGGAGGTTACGGAGGCTATGGAGGCTATGGAGGTTATGGTGGTGGCTATAGTCCTTACTCTTACGGTGGAATGTATGGCTTTGGAAAATATAATGTAAGCAGCATTTCTCCGACTTTATATCGAAACACTGTAGACAGCCCTTTAACACCATCCAGTGGTTCTTTGTATTTGGTCTCATGCAAATTTGCAGGAGGGATTCTTGGAGGGGATATTGACTTGATTAAGCCGCGTTTTGAGTGGTCTTTATTCCAGCCAATTATTAAGAACCATTCACTCGGATTCCATATGGAGTACAAGTTCAATAAACATTTTGGTGACGCTGAAATTCCGTTCTGGGAGAGATTTTATCTTGGAGGAGAAAGGTCTATAAGAGGTTATAATATTTACTCCATAGGACCTCGCAATGAGGATGGGCGTAACCTGGGAGGCGAAAAGTCTTTCGTTTTTAATGCAGAATATATCATGCCTGTTGGAGGTCCTTTATATTTTATATTGTTTTACGATGCAGGCAATGCTTATGGGCCAGATCAGAAAGTTAGCATGAAGGATATGTATACTTCTGCAGGATTAGAAGTAAGAATTTTTATCCCTGCAGTAAGAGTTCCTTTCAGGCTTATTTTTTCTTATAACAACAAGAAAATATATGCTGACGATAACAACTTTACTTTTCGTTTTGCAGTTGGAACTACATTTTAAATATAATAATGGTTTTCGAGTCATATTAAGGAGGCATAAGATGATTAAGAGGAGTACAAAGAAGAGCCTATTTTTTGCTGTTCTAATTACAATTTTGTTCTCTTTAGGTTTTGCTCAACAAGCTTCTAAGATTGGAATTGTGAATTCCAATGAGGTTTTAGAAAAATCTATTGAAGGAAAGAAAGTCATCGCGCAGGTAGAGACAAGAAATAAAAAAAATCAGGAGGAATTAGCCAAGATAGACGATGAAATACGCAAGTTGCAAACAAAGCTTAATACCCAAAGATTGACTTTGACAAATGAAGCAATGATGCAATTGAATTCAGATTTGCAGAGGAAACAGACAGAAAGAAAACGCTTTGCAGAAGATTCTTATAATGATATGCAAGAATTTACAGCAAGACTTTTTCAAAGAGTTCAGGGTGAACTTCTTCCTATCATTGAGCAGGTTGGGAAGGAAAAAAACCTTGATTTAATATTTGATCTGTTGAAAAGCGGAACGATCTATTTCAACCCGGCTATAAATATTACCGAAGATGTTATTAAGAAATACGATGCTTCAAAAACCTCACAAAAGTAAAGATTCACTAAATATTAAGGAAATATTAGGTATCCTTCCCCACCGCTATCCTTTTTTACTTGTAGATAAGGTTTTAAAGTTAGATAAGGGGAAATCGATTGTTGCTGTAAAGAATGTTACTTATAATGAACCTTTCTTTCAGGGTCATTTTCCAGAATTTAAGGTCATGCCGGGGGTTTTGATTGTTGAAGCTCTGGCTCAAGCGGGAGGAATTCTTCTTTATAGCTCTATTCCTGACGCTGAGAAAAAACTTGTTTTTCTTAGCAAGATAGACAATGCAAAATTCAGGAAGCCTGTAGTTCCCGGTGACCAATTAAAGTTTAATGTGGAGCTTGTTAAACTCAAAAACAGATTTTGCCGTGTAAAGGGAAAGGCCTATGTTGATAGTGAAATTGCTCTCGAATGTGATATTATAGCATCTATAATGGATTTTGAGGAATTGAATGAGTAAGGATGAGATTTTTATCCATCCCACTTCAACAGTTCATCAGAATGCCCAGTTAGATTCAGGAATCTACATTGGACCTTATTGTTTTATTGGAGAGAATGTTTCTATCGGAAGGAATACAAGGATCGATGCAAATATTTTTATTAGTGGCCGGACTGAAATAGGAGAAAGCTGTCATTTTTCTTCCTTTTCCTCTATTGGAACCGAACCCCAAGATATAACTTATAAAGATGAAGAGACACTTGTAAAGATCGGGAACAGAAATGTTTTTCGAGAGTTTATAACGGTCCATCGTGGTACAGTCAAAGGCGGGGGAAAAACTGTAATCGGCAATGACAATTATTTCATGGCTTATTCACACATCGCTCATGACTGCAATGTAGGCAATGAAGTTATCTTTATCAATGCGGGAACCTTAGGAGGGCACGTAACAATAGAAAATTATGCAACAGTAGGGGCATTCAGCGCAGTGCATCAGTTCTGCCGAGTTGGGAAGCATGCCTTTATTGGTGGTTTCTCTGTCATTACACAGGATGTTTGCCCTTTCTGCAAGGTGGCAGGGGGCCGCCCGCCTCTTTTTCTTGGACTGAATGCTATTGGCCTCCAGAGGAGAGGTTTTTCCAGGGAAAGGATCAAGAATATTAAACTCATATTCAAAATTATCTTTTATTCCCAACTGAATACAGAGGATGCTTTAACAAGGATTGCTGAAGAGATTTTTCCAGGTGAAGATCGGGATGAGATCGTAAATTTTATTCGGTCTTCCAATAGGGGGATTGTAAAAAAGACCGCGGAACAATGGAACGCAAACTTGGAATAATTGCGGGTTCGGGGGGAATCCCGTTTTTCCTTCTAAAGGAAGCAAAAAGACAGGGCTATAGTTGTGTTGTGGCTGCACTGAAGGGGGAAGCAGACTCTTCCCTTCATAATAAGACGGATATCTTTGAATGGATTGATATGAGCGAGGTCATTAGAATAGTATCTTTTTTTAAGGAACATGGGGTAAAGGACGCAGTCTTTGCAGGAAAAATTGACAGCCGGATGATTTATGAAAAAGAGAAATTAGATAAAGTTGCAGTGAAGTTATTGGCTGATGGGACAGACAAAACTCCCACTTCTATTATAAAAACCGCCATTGAATTTCTTGGTGAATATGGAATCAAAATAATAGATCCTACTCATTTTATTTCTTCGGCTTTTTGTAAAGAAGGCGTCCTAACAGAGGTAAGACCTTCGCTAGATATAGAAGAGGATATTGCCTTTGGCTGGGAAATTGCAAAAAAGATTGCTGACATGGATATAGGCCAGACAGTCATTGTTAAAGATAAAGCTGTCGTAGCTGTCGAAGGTTTAGAAGGAACGAATGAATCAATAAAGAGAGGAGGGCTTCTTGCGGGAAAAGGAATAGTCGTTATCAAAGTTGGCCGTTCGAAGCAAGATGCAAGGATCGATTTGCCCGCGGTTGGGCTGAATACTGTTGAAAACCTTGTCGAATCAGGCGGAAAAGTTCTCTGCTTTGAAGCGAATAAAGTTCCGTTTTTTCAGAAAGAGCAGGGTATAGCACTGGCAAATACCAGTAAGGTTTCTATTGTTGCCAGGTAGACTATGGCACTGGAATAAGCAAAGTAATATCTGGAGTAAATACTATGGATAAAGTAAGAGTAGGAATAATTGGAGTTGGATATTTAGGAGTACAACATGCCAGAATACTTTCCTATCTTGAGGAGGCTGAGCTAATAGGAGTTGCAGATATTGATTTTAAAAAAGCCATGCAGATAGGCAATAGGCATGGTGTTCAATACTATGATAACTACGAGAACATGCTGGATGAAATTGATGCTGGCATAGTAGCTGCTCCAACGACTGAGCATTTTTCTATAGCTATGAAATTACTGGATGCAGGAAAATCGGTATTGATTGAAAAGCCCATAACCGAAACAGTAAAGCAAGGTGACCAGTTAGTTGCTGCAGCCAAGAAAAGCAGATCTATTCTTCAGGTTGGGCATCTTGAAAGGTTTAATCCGGCTGTAGAAGCAATAGAAAATTTAATCTCTGATCCTAAGTTCGTAGAAGTCCAAAGGTTGGGCTCTTTCTCATCTCGATCTCTGGACATTGATGTAGTCTTGGATCTTATGATTCATGACTTGGATATCATACTATCTTTGATTAAAGATGAAGTGAAAGTCATAAGGTCTTCGGGTATCCATGTGCTCTCTGATAAGATTGATATCGCTAATGCTCGTCTGGAATTCGGATCAGGCTGTGTGGCAACACTCACAGCTAGCCGTGTTCATCAGGGGAAAGTAAGAAAGCTGCGAATTTTCGAGCCGACTGCCTATTATTCGATTGACTATATTGACCAGGAAGTAAAAATTTTTCCATTAAACGGGCGCCAGACTGACATAAAGACTTTGAGAATAAAAAAAGAAGAGCCGCTAAAAAAAGAGCTCAAGAATTTTTTCAGATGTATCCGGGATGGAAAAATAAGAAAAGTGAATGGTGCAGAAGGTCTGGAAGCTCTCAAACTTGCCTATAATATTCTCGAAGTAGTTGAAACATAAGGCATGTCGTCCGCTTGATTCTACACAGGGAAATACACCTTACTCGGTCATTTTGAAAAGAGATTCTTCCAAACCAGTATTGAATTTTACCTCAGTCACTGTCATGTTCATGAATTCTTCCCCATCTTGATATGTGATGAGTGAATGGGCTGTCATTATACCTTCGACTTTTCTGTAATCAGACATAATACTTTCCGCTTCTACTTCAACACCCATTTGATTCACAGTGGTTGTTTTAGACTTATAAGTAAGATATGTTTTAGAATCAATATAGATTGTTGCTGTATGGCCGTCAGAGTAGGTTTGTTCGAGAACTAGATAATCTTTTCCATCAATTTTTTCTGTCCCTTTATAAGAGTAAGTGATTCCGAATTTTTCGGGATGGAGCAGGGAATCGTTGCCTAGAGATTGCCTCGCCATGTCCTCTGCCGCTTGTTCTGGCATTTCTTCAGTGCTTCCCGTTTGCGGATTAACCATCCATGCTGTTGTACCGTCAAATGCTTGAGTGATTACCATCCCCATTATTTCTATATCCAAGCGCATCATGTTTGGTTCTTTCTGGTACATTGTTAGTGAGCCGCTCATGCCCATCTGGGTTAATTCCATGGAGCCGGAAACGCTACTATCTGTGATGTTCTCTAGAAGTTTTCTCCCCCCTTGAGCCTTGATCATTTTATCCACTATTTTAATGGCTTCAGGATCGGATTTTACTTTTTGTCCCTTATTATTAAAACTGAAACCAGGAATACTTACCAGACTAATTAAAAAAATCGCTAGAATACAAAGAGAAAATGTTCTTTTCATTTGTTTCTCCTCGTGAATAATCCACATTATCATAGATAATCAAGATTGTATAGATTTTAAAGAGTTTATACTAACAAGTAAAGAATAAATTTGCATTAATTATGGGGAATGCTTTTTTACATGAAGGGGGCTTTGCTATTTTATTTTATTATAAAGAGTTTGTCTGGATATATTCAGTATTGTCGCAGTCTGGCTTATGTTGTTTCCTGTAATCTTGAGAAGATAGTTGATGTATTCTTTTTTCAAATTTTCAAGATTAGGAAGTTCGTTTTTAACAAAGTTCTTGTTGTTAAGAGTTATATAGTAATAAAGATATCGTGGCATATTCATTTTAGTAATAATCCAGGTTAGAGAATATTTTTTGATAAATCATATTATTTTGATTTGGATTCATGAATCAGTCTGATGTTGTTGGCAACAATATAAGACATAGCAAAGTTGCTGATAAGACTGACAGCCCAGGCAAGTGTTCTATTTTGTTTATATAGTTTTTGCATCAGAAAATGGTTTCCTGCTGTCAAGCCGATCTTAACTGCTGCAAAAGCGAGATCGTTTTTTACAAAAGGTTTCATTATTGGGTTGGATTCTATTAAATTATTACATTTTAGGGCTTCTTTCGTAGAAAAATAATCTGCGACATTTAAAGCAGTTAATGTAACTAATGATGTTGTGAATAAGGAATTTTTTAATTTTTCTAATTTAATTTGTTTCTCAAAATATTTTGAAGCATCACTGTTAACTTCAATCTTTTTAGGATTAAAGGCAAATTTATTATTAAGATGGTTGTCATTGCTGTCTATATACTGAAATAATAATTCTAGATTAAAGGATAGTTTGGATTCCAGAGGTGTGAAATAGGAAATATTATAAGAAGGATCATTGGTGGTTTTTGTTGTTTTGTTTAAACCCTGTTCATTCTCTCTGTTATTTTCTGCCATTAAAGGGAGATAAAGAAATAATATAGTGGTTAGAGTAATCAATAAAAATGTTTTTAGTCGCCTGGAACCATTTTCTCGATGCATTCGTTCCTCCTGAGCCCTGTTTTCATGTTGAATTATTAAGCAAGATAAGTGCCAGTCCATTAAAGTTCCTTATCTTGCTGATAATAAATAGATTAGAAGGAAATCCCTGACGGTTGGAGAATATTGATATGTTTATAATTTGAACAGTAAAATATTATATTGATGATAACATGTTGATAATAAATAGATTAAGTCTTTTTGATGAATGTGTTCAGAAAGTGAACAATTAGATTTGGGTGCTGTGGAAATAGTTCATGTAGAAATCAATGAGAAATATTGTATTTTTTCAGTTTATTATAAAGAGTGGTTCGCGATATGTTCAATATTTTTGCAGTTTTCCTCAAGTTATTGCGGCATACTTTTAAAAGGTAAATGATATATTCTTTTTCTAGTTCATCAAGAGAGGAAAGGTTTTCATTGATGATAAAGGGAATTTTAGAAGGCAAAGAATCTTGAAGATATTTTGGAAGGTCATTGATGTCGATAAATTCCTTTTTAGCTAGCATAGAAGAGCTTTCCAATACGTTTTCTATCTCTCGGACATTTCCAGGCCAGTCATATTTCAGGAAGAGTTTTTGGACCTCCTGAGATATTCCATTTAGGTTTTTCGAAAATTTGTTATTGTAGTGGTCAAGAAAATACCGGACTAATAATGGAATATCTTCTGGTCTTTCTCTCAGCGGTGGTATGTAAATCTCTACTTTGTTTAACCGGTGAAATAAATCCTCGCGAAAGACACCACTTTTTATAGTGTCTCTCAAATTTTGGCTGGTTGCAGCGATGATCTTTAAATTGACTTTTTTAATTATATTTGAACCTAAGGGTCTGAATTGATGATACTCCAAAACCCTCAGCAATTTTGCCTGGACGGATGAAGGAATATCTCCTATTTCGTCAAGGAAAATAATTCCATCAGCAGCCTCTTCAAAAAGCCCTTTTTTATCCTTGTCAGCTCCTGTAAATGCGCCTTTTGTGTAGCCAAAAAGCTCTGATTCAAACAGGTTTTCAGGTATTGAGACACAGTCACATATAACTAGATTTTTATTTTGTCTATGGCTGAGGTTGTGAATTGCTCTGGCAACCATTTCTTTCCCAGTGCCTGTCTCGCCAGTAATTAGAACACTCGTGAAATATTTGGATATTTTTTCTATTAGAGAAAAGATTTCGAGCATATAGGGATTTTTGCCTACAATTCCCTGAAAAAAGTATTTTTTTTCTAACCGTTTCTCTAAGATATAAGTTTCCCTTCTCAACTCCATTTTATCCAGAATAGCATTCAGAGTTTTTTGTATCTTATTCAACTGCAGCGGCTTAGTAAGATATTCTGTAGCACCCAAATTGATTAAATCGATCAAGCTCTCAGGAGCTAAAGGTTTTCCAACCATTATTATATCTAAAAGGGGATCGAACTCTTTCAATTCTTCAAGTAGGATCATTCCATCTGCCCAGTTTTTGTCGACATCGGTAATAACAATGTTTATATCATTGTTTTTTATAAAAGAAAGGAGATCTTCATGTTTCCCAGAGGAATAGACTTCACAATTGTTCACAAGAGAAGATTGATTTACCAGGTCGTAGATGGACAAATCATCATCGATGATCAATAAATTAATGTTTGAACTCATTTCCTGCTCCCAAAGAAGCTTGTCTATTTAATATTGTTAGAATTTCCTTATTCCAATTTCTTGGGCTTTTGTTAATATTAGCAATTTATTTTAACTTTTACAAATTTGTCAATGATTCGATTCGTCCTATTTATTTTTACTCTGAATTCTGGTAGACTGAATCAGTTGTTATTTTTATTCATACCCGTCGAACAGAATTTTAGAAGGGAAAAATGGCAGAAGAGAAAAGAGATCTTTACAATAAAGAAAAACAAGGAGGCCAAAAATCTGAAATGAAAGAGGAAGAAGAAAAAAAGAAAGAAGAAGAGGAAAAGGAACAAGCCTTAAAATCTCCAAAAAAGGAAAAAGATGAAAGTAAGAAAAAAGTAGAAACAAAAGAAGAGGGTTCAGGGGAAAAAGAGAAAAAGACAGAAAAAAAACCGGATGATAAACAGGTTATAAAAGAGGGAGAAAAAGAAATAGAGCAAAAGGATAAAAAGAAAGAAGAACCTGAAAAACCAAAAATTAAGAAGGAGGCTGAAAAACCTGAAAAAGCAAGTCCTGGCTCTCCCCACAAGAAAAAAAAGATAAACAAAATGACACTAGCTGAGATTGATATAAAATTGAAGGAAGTAGAGGAAAAAATGGGAGGATTAAGTTCTAAATATGCTCAACAACTGATCAAAAGAAAAGAATATCTTAGCTCTTAGAATAGATTAAAGAAAACTGCTTGTTTGCTTGCCATACAATTAAAATCAGAAAAGGATGACTTTGTATCTAAGCAGCAGTTTGTTTTGTTTTTTAATTTAGATTAGCTAAGCTTAAGATAATTAGAGATTTACATTACTTTATTTTTCTGATAGCATAATGAATCGATTTCAAAGGAGAAATTTGAGTGCTAACTAAAGAAGAAAAAACCAGTATTATCAGTGATAATAGAATTAATCCAAAGGATACAGGTTCACCAGAAGTGCAGGTGGCTCTTATTACCAACCGGATCAATTACTTAAGTGAACACTTTTCAATCCATAAAAAGGATTATCACTCCAGGACTGGTCTAATGAAAATGGTCGGACGTAGAAAAAGACTTTTGGAATACATCAAAAATCAGGATGTAAAACGTTATCAAAATCTGATAAAGAAACTGAAACTTAGAAAATAAACCGAGTTCTCGGAGATTTTAATGTCATATAATAAAATATCTTTAGAAATTAATAATCGGACCTTATCTGTTGAAATAAACAAAGTGGCAAAGCAGGCTGATGGATCAGCCCTTATACGTTATGGAGATACCATAATGCTTGTTTCTGCCACCTCCAAAAAAGAAGTTAAAGGAAAGAAGCCTTTTCTTCCTTTGATAGTAGATTACAGGGAGAACACCTATGCCGCAGGGAAAATACCAGGAGGGTTTTTTAAAAGGGAAGGAAGGCCATCAGAAAGGGAAATTCTTAATTGTCGCTTGATCGACAGGCCAATAAGATCGCTTATGCCTGAAGGTTATTTTTATGATACTCAAATTGTTGCTCTTCTACTGTCTGCTGATGTTGAAAATGAACCAGAAACTCTGGGGCTTATTGGAGCTTCTGCTGCTCTCTACTTTTCGGATATTCCTTTTACTGCCCCTATTGGGGCAGTAAAAGTTGGGTACATAAATAATGAATTTGTAATTAACCCAACGCACAGTCAGTTTGAAGAAAGTTCTCTTAATATGATTGTAGTCGGAACAGAAGATGGGATAGTTATGATAGAAGCGGAAGGTAAAGAACTGGAAGAGGAAAAAATTACAGAAGCAACTTCTGTGGCTCAAGTAACAATAAATGAAATTATTAAGGTACAAAAAGAACTTTATAACCAGTTAAAAATAAAAAAACGGGAATTTGCAGTTGAAGAAATAGACAAAGAAAAATATTCAAAAATTGAAAAGAGTATATTCTCTTCCCTGTCCGAAGCTATCATGGTCAAGGGCAAAAAAGCTCAAGAAGAAAAAACAAAGATGATCCAGGATTCCCTGCTTGAAAGTATTCCTGAGGAAAATGAGGATGAAAGAATAGAGGTAAAAGAGATTTTCTATCAGATACAAAAAAAGTTAGTAAGGGATTTAATTTTAAACGAAAAAAAGAGAGCTGATGGAAGAAGATATGATGAGATAAGACCTATATCTATTGAAGTTGGAATGCTACCGCGAACACACGGCTCTGCACTTTTCACACGGGGAGAAACCCAGTGTCTGGCGACAGTCACACTGGGTACATTTGAAGATGTCCAGAGAGTTGACAGCTTGGGAGAAGAGGCTGAAAAAAAATTCATGCTTCACTACAATTTTCCTCCTTTCAGTGTAGGAGAGGTTTCTTTTCTTAGGGGTCCCGGCAGACGTGAAATAGGACACGGAGCACTTGCAGAGAAAGCTATCCGTCCTGCAATCCCTAATAATGAGGAGGATTTCCCTTATACTATTCGTATAGTCTCTGACATATTAGAGTCTAATGGTTCTTCTTCTATGGCCACTGTTTGTGGAGGTGTTCTTTCTTTAATGGATGCAGGAGTGCCCCTCTCCATGAAAGTAGCCGGAATTGCTATGGGTTTAATAACAGATGGCGAACGCTATGCTGTACTTACTGATATTGCAGGTCTTGAAGACCATGTTGGAGATATGGACCTAAAAGTAGTTGGGAGCGAAAAAGGGATTACAGCTATACAGATGGATTTAAAAGTTCCATCCATTCCGGTTCACGTGCTAAAAGAAGGGTTAGAAAAAGCGCGCCAAGCACGCCTAATAGTGCTGTCCAAGATGAAAGAAGCTCTTGTAGGATCCCGGCCAGAGATATCTCCTTATGCTCCCCGCATAATAAATATATTTATAAATCCTTCAAAGGTGGGAGAAGTTATTGGGCCGGGTGGAAAGGTCATAAAAAAAATCATTGCAGATACTGGCGCTAAAATAGAGATACAGGAAGAGGGTAAGATAACTATCGCTTCCTTGGATATGGAAGCAGTTAAAAAAGCAAAAAAAATAATCGAGGATATCACGGCTGAGGCTGAAGTTGGAAAAACATACGATGGTAAAGTTGTTCGTATTGAAGAGTATGGAGCTTTCATTCAGATCCTCCCAAATGTGGATGGGCTTTTGCATATTTCAGAAATTGCGAATCACCGGATTGGAAATGTCAGAGATGTCCTTAAAATTGGGCAGATAGTCCGGGTTAAGGTTATTTCTATAGATGAAAATAGTAAAGTTAGGTTGAGTAAGAAAGCATTAGAGCAAAATTCTCACCATTCTTTCAAAGATGACCAGCAGAGGCAAAAAAAAGTTTTTTTCAAAAAAACCCATTATAAAAAAGATAGATTTTAAGTTATATTGACTAGAGTCAATAGTGATGGCTGAATTGTTTGCAAAGAAAAGGGGATTTACTTTAGTAGAGATGTTGGTAACTCTTACTATTTTAGCTATCATGGCCGCAGTCACAATACCATTAGCCAAAACAGCAGTTAAAAGAGAGAAGGAAATATCGCTTAGAAGAAATTTACGAATGATGAGGGAAGCCCTAGATTCTTACAAGAAACTTGCTGATGAAAATAGAATTGAAGTAGAAAAGGAAACAGAGGGATATCCTCCTGATTTAGAGACTCTTGTAAAAGGACTTGAAGTAATAAGTAATAAAGAGGGAGAAGATACAACCAGGATCATTAAGTTCTTACGGCGAATTCCTATAGACCCCATGACAAATTCCTATGATTGGGGATTAAGGTCATTTCAGGATGATCTTGATTCTGATATTTGGGGCGGAGAGAACGTTTATGATGTATATACAAAAAGTCCGGGAATTGCACTTGATGGGAGTAAATACAGGGATTGGTAGTGAACAGGTTTTTTAAAAAATGAATTACGCATACAGAAAGAAAGGCTTTACGCTGATTGAACTCATTATTGTTTTCACGTTGATTGGAATTTTAGTAGGGTTAGGCATTCCTCAATACAAGTATGCTACCAAAAGGGCCAGAGAGGCTGTATTAAAAGAAGACCTTTTTCAAATGAGAACATTGATAAATCAGTATTATACAGATAAATTAAAATATCCTTCATCTCTTCAGGCTTTGGTCGACGAAGATTATTTGAAGAGTATTCCTATAGACCCCATGACAAAATCTTATGACACATGGATTGAGATCCAACAAACTCTTACTGAAGAAGATTTAATTTCAGGATTAATTCATGGAATAATTGATGTTTTTTCTGGCTCCCAAGCAATTGGATTAGATGGAACATCTTATAATACATGGTGACCTTTTTGTGCTCCCTTCAGAATTTGTTTAACCTGGATTATTCACAAGACTAGCTGCAATGACTAAACGAAGAAAGGGCTACACATTAATCATTCTTGTTTTCGCTGTTTTTGTGTTGAGCTTAGGGCTTTTAATAGCAGTTCCAGTATGGCAGACTCAAATCCAGCGTGAAAAAGAAAATGAACTGATATTTCGGGGAGACCAATATGTTGAAGCAATTCGTATATACCAGATGAAACATCCAGGAGGTTTCCCTCACAGCCTTGATGAAATGATAGATGAAAAGTGTCTACGAAAGTTGTACAAAGACCCGATGACAAGGCATGGAAGGTGGAATATTATTCTTCCTTATCAAGGGATATCCACAAAGAAAGGAAATGCTTTAAGAAAAGTACTGATTGTCCCACAGGATGTGTTGTCTTCAATAGAAAATTCCCAGATAATTGGAGTTGTTAGCCCATCTCTCCAGAAATCTAAAAAAATCTATCTCGGGCAGGAAACTTACAATAAATGGCTTTTCTTTTACGGGCAGAGCGGAGAGAATATTCCTGAGATCGTTTATTATGGACAAGAAGAAAAAGACTGATGGCTCTATTCTAATTATAGCCGGAGAAAATTCGGGGGAAAACTATGGTGCCGGCCTCGTACGTCAATTTAAAAGGAAAAATCCTTTTATCGAATTTTTTGGGATCGGCGGAAGACACATGGCGGATGAAGGAGTTGATCTTCTCTTTTCGATAAAAGAGCTATCAGTAGTCGGAATAGTTGAAATTATTTCTCATCTTCCTCGTATTAAAAGAATTTTCGCCAGGATAAGAAAAGAAATAAAATATAGAAAGCCTTTAGCTGCTGTTCTAATAGATTCTCCCGATTTTAACCTTCGCCTGGCAAAAATCCTGAGAAAACTTTCAATTCCTGTGCTTTATTATATAAGCCCAACAATATGGGCATGGAGAAAATCAAGGCTGAAAACAATAAAGAAAAGAGTTGTAAAAATGATGCTGATATTTCCTTTTGAAGAGGAAATATATAATAAATACAATATCCCAGCGGTTTATGTTGGACATCCTCTAAAAGAAAGGATTGAAACTTCTCTTTCTAAAGAAGAATTCTTTCGGAAACATGAGATAGTAACAGACAGAAAAATCATTACGCTTCTTCCTGGAAGCAGAAAAAGTGAAATAAAATATCACATGTCAGTTCTTTTCGAAGGTCTTTCAATGATTAAAAGCGAATATGATGTTCAATTTCTTCTACTACTTGCAGAAAATCTAAATAGAAACTTTATATCAAATTTTATCCCATCAAACTTTGAGAAAGTAAAGATTATTTCAGAAGACAGGTATGAAGCTATTGAATTCAGTGATTTGATTCTTTCTTCATGTGGTACAGCCAATTTGGAATCGGCTCTTTTAGAAACTCCACTTATCTCTTTTTATCGTGTCTCTCCCATAACATTTTTCCTTGGAGTCCCGTTTGTCAGGATAAAGAATTACAGCATTGTTAATATTCTTGCAGGGAAAAAAATTATTCCTGAGTTGATCCAAAAAGATTTTACTCCTGACAACATTTTTAAGGAGACAAAGAGAATTCTTGATTCAGAGGAAATTAAGTCTGAAATGCTGAATAACTTCCAAAAAATAAAGGGTATTTTAGGCGAGAAAATAGCCTCTCAAAACGCAGCAGCACAACTTGAGCAGCTTGTTTTTGAGATTAATCAACAATAATTTCTATTTTTCAGTTGAGTTCGTTTTTTTATAAAAGAATTACAGTTTTGTTTCAAGTATAAAATCGAGTTTATCATACAATTCCAGCCCGTTTTCATTTACACTGCCAGCTTTTAGTTCCAGGACATACATTGCTGGGTATCTGGGTGTATAAGAAGGGCAAGGATCTCTTTTACAAGGAGGAACACCTTCTTCGATATGAATGATTCTTTTATTCTTATCTAGCCAGAGAAAGTCAAGGGGAATTTTCATGTTTTTCATCCAGAATGAATGGATTCCTTCTTCTTCGAAAACAAAAAGCATTCCCTGGTCATAGTTGATTTTTTCCCGGAACATGAGTCCTAGCTGTCTTTTTTCATCAGTTGTAGCAAGTTCGGCTGTAATAGAGGTTCCATTGGGTAAAAAAATCTGAACAAATTTTTTTAAAGGAAGATTTTGGGAAAAAAGTATCATGAATAATGTTATAAAAGTAATAAGAGTATTAATCATCTGGTCTGATTATACTCGATGCTTTGAAAAAATTCCAATTTTACTATTGTGACTTGAGATAAATCTAAGCGCTCAATGGACACAAGATTTTTTCATGCTTAGTGAGTTGATATCAAAGGAACAAAACGTACAGGAAGAAGCTTTTTCTTTTTAAATTGTTCTTCTTCCCTGATAACAAGAATCAGTTCCTGAGAAATATCCCCAACAGGTATGATCATTTTGCCTTTTATCTTCAATTGTTCCTGTAAGGTGTTCGGAATTAGGGTTGGTGCTGCTGTAACTATTATTGCATCGTAAGGAGCATGTTCTTTCCATCCCAGGCTTCCGTCTCCAATCTTAAAATGAACATTTTTATACTCTAATTTTTTAAGAATTTCCTTGGCTCTAAGAGAAAGGGAACTCTTTATTTCTACTGTATAGACTTCTTTGACAATTTCAGCCAGAATGGCTGCTTGGTAGCCAGAACCTGTCCCAATCTCTAAAACTTTCGCATCTCCCCTTAGATGGAGAACCTCGGTCATATAGGCAACGATATATGGTTGAGAGATAGTCTGTCCTTCTCCTATAGGAAGGGGTTCATCATTATATGCATAAGGTTTCATGTTTTCTGATACAAATTCGTGCCGTGGTTCTTTTTTCATTGTTTCTAAGACTTTTTTATCAGAAATCCCCCTCATTTTCAGTTGGGCATTGATCATTTTTTCTCTTTCTTTGCGAAAATCCTTGGCCATGGCATCGGTAGTTTTTATGAATAATCCACGTTAATAGGCTTTTGCGAAACACACTAAATTATCTGAATCTTTTCCGCAAGCAATACACTTGCCTTTTGTTTCCCGCTTATCCTTTTTGATAGGCACAGTCCTGATTGTACACATGGTTTCTTGTTTAATCTTTTCTTCGCATGCAGAGCTGCCACACCAAAACGACTTTATAAAACCTTTTTTTGATTCTGCAATTGCCTTAAACTCTGAATAGTTTTGGACTTCATGTGTGTTTTCGAGTTGAAACTTCAGAGCTCCTTCAAACATGGATTTCTGAATATCTTTAAGATTCCTATTAACGACTTGTTTTAGTGAATCAAAACCGACTTTTTCTTTTTTCATTGTATCACGCCTGACTATTACAACCTGGTTTTCTTTTATATCTCTGGGGCCAATTTCGATTCTTAATGGGACTCCTCTCATCTCCCATTCAGAAAATTTCCATCCGGGAGTAAATTCTTCTCTTTCGTCCAGTTTTACTCTTATTCCAATCTTGTTTAACTCACCTTCGATTTTTCGAGCTGTTGGAAGGACCTCCTTTTTCCAGTTCCCGATTGAGATAGGAATAATGATTGCTTGGATAGGAGCTATTCGAGGAGGGAGTTTTAGTCCAGAGTCGTCCCCATGACACATGATCAAAGCACCGATAAGGCGGGTTGATACTCCCCACGATGTTTGCCAGACATACTGCAGATTTTGGTTCCTGTCTTCAAACCGGATATTAAAAACTTTGGAGAAATGTTGGCCCAAATTGTGAGAGGTTCCCATTTGGAGAGCTTTCCCATCAGACATCAATGCTTCGATGCTATATGTTGCTAAGGCCCCTGCAAACTTTTCTCTTTCTGTTTTCTCCCCTGATATCACCGGGATAGCTAGTTCTGATTCAACACACTCTTTATACAAGGAAAGAATAAACATGGTTTCTTCTTGAGCCTCTTCGAATGTCTCATGGGCAGTATGTCCTTCCTGCCATAGAAATTCAGTGGTTCTTAGAAAAGGCCGGGTTACTTTTTCCCATCGGACGATGTTAGCCCACTGGTTTATTAATACAGGCAAATCTCTGTAAGATTTAATCCATTTGGAATACATATTGCATATAATGGCTTCAGAAGTGGGACGTACTGCAAGCCTTTCTTCCAGTTTGTCTTTACCTCCATGTGTCACCCATGCTACTTCAAGAGAGAATCCTTCTAAATGTTCTGTTTCTTTCTCAAGAAAGCTTTCAGGAATAAAAAGTGGGAAATAAGCATTCGAGTGGCCAGATTCTTTTATTCTTTGGTCAAAATGGCTCTTTATATTTTCCCATATCGAATATCCGTAAGGCCTTATGACCATCATCCCTTTTATTGGCGCATAGTCAGCTAGTTCAGCTTTTCGGATAATCTCTCCGTACCATTTTGAAAAATCAACACTTTTAGCAGTTAATTTTTTAACATGCCGTTCATCTTTATTCATTTCTTTCTTCACCTGTCAAATCTTTGGTCATTCTATATTCAACCCTTTTTTTTGTCAATGGAAATATAGAAATGGAGCACTCTTCAGTATCGTAAAAAAGGAGGGAGATTAGAAATATCACCCCTGAATTCATCCAAAAGGGTGATTGACCGAAGGAAATAAAAATGGCATCTTAACATCAACATCCAAAAGGAAAAGGAAGTGACCATGTCAAGCAAGGTTTTTAGCGAAAGGACGACTTTTTACTCATTAAATGAAAAAGGATTTAATCTTCCTCTTAAAACCTGCATTGAAGGACAGGACAAATCAGGAAAAGAATTTAAAGAGAAGACGGTCCTCTCATATATCAGTCACAATGGCTCCTCTTTTTGGATGAATACATCAATTTCTTTAGGGAGCAAGTTGAAACTTATTGTCGACCTGCCTCCAAAACTTGGGGATGAAAAAGACCTTAAACTGGTTATAAAAGGGAAAGTTATATTTATCGAAGCTGTGAAAGAGCAGAATTCGAAAAAGCGTGTGTCTGTTAAGTTTGATAATAAGTACATTATTGAACAGAACAAAGTGAAGTAAATAATTTTAACTTAAAAACTTGTTCCTAGAACCCAATTTAAAAAGTCAGTTAGGATAGTTGGCCACAGATTAACCTTTTCAGATGAGAACAGATATTGAAAAATCACCCCATGATTCACCTGTAGAAGCTATTGATAAAGATTCTATCGTTTGTCACAATGCATAATGAAATGAGATTGAGAAAAGTATTAGACAGGCCTTCCATCCAGGATAAAGTCGAATCATTGAAGAGAGAAAGATATTTTGAGCTTTCTCTTCCTACTATGGTAAATGGAATCAATGCAGTCGGAAAGGAATTTAGTGAGGAGACCAGACTTACTTCTATAAGCTCCCAAATAGTTAAGTTCAGTCTCAAATCAAAATTGACAATAGGGTCTAGATTAAATTTGTCTCTTGATATCCCTAAAACAATTATTTTGGAATATCCTATGAATCTTTTTATTTCAGGGGAAGTGATTTTTATTAAGGCTGATTCAAATGGGCAATCGAAACAATTCGTTTCAGTAAAGTTAGATAAAAATTTTAAAATCCAAAAATATCAATTACTCTCATCCAGTATTGCTTGACTTTTTTCTAATTTTCCTTTAATCTGCCATGTTATTTTAAAAGAAAAACGATACTATATATTGTATAAATAAATTTATGAGGTAGAATATATTGATTTTTTTCTTGACATAGATAATAGAACTATTTTATAATCTTCTCCAAGAAAGTCAGCAAATGCGAAAATCATATTCAAAAAATGCAAAATACTGTATAGCTTTATTTCTAGCTGTGTTTTTTTTGGGAGGACAACCTGTTGAATTTGGAAAAGAGAAATCATTTTTTCAAGGATATTTAATACCGAAGCCAATAATAAGAATTTGTTTAGGTATTAATCTAACAGATATAGAAATATGTTCTGCTTCAGGAATGAATATTTATGAAGTAAAGCCGAATTATAGACTTTTGGCAAATGATACTGATAAAATTTTCATAAAGAGGAACGGAAAAGAACTGTCTAAGATTATTTATTTTATTCCGAACAGTCAAAAATCCTATCTTTCTTATAAAGGAAAAGACTACAAGGGAATATTTATTCTAAAGGCCAGCTCTAAAGGCATTGTTCTTATCAATATCCTTAACCTGGAGGATTATTTAAAATCAGTTGTACCGAGTGAGCTTTGTCCATATACTTTCCATGAGTTCGAAGCTCACAAGGCTCAAGCGGTTGCTGCAAGAACCTATGCCATTAAAAATTTGGGAATGAATGAGGATTTGGGTTTTGACCTATATGATACACCGAAATCGCAGTATTATAAGGGTATGAATGTAGAGCATCCTATGAGCAGCATGGCAGTTGAGCAAACTCAGGGGCAGGTTGCTCTTTATGATGGCAAATTGATTGATGCGCTTTATACGAGTAGCTGTGGTGGGATGACAGAAAATGTTGAAGAAATTTTTGGAGGATTTCCATTACCTTATTTGAAAAGTACAAATTGTGATTATGAAAGGCAAAGAGCGTGGCTTGTTAATTGTGATAATAGTGTCTTTCCTGTGAATACAAATATTCTGGGTCAAAATTCTTCTCCTGACAGTTGGTGTGCAAACAAAACGAAAAAAGAACTTGAGAAAAGGATAAATCGATATTACCCAATTGGAAAGCTCAAAGATTTGATTCCTTTAAGGAGAGGTCATTCTAAGAGAGTTGTGGAGCTTTTGATATCTGGATCAGAGACTCAAATCATAGTTAAAGGATTAAAAATTCGGAGAGTCCTGAGTTTGAGAGAGACTCTTTTTGTTATATACAGGGAGTATGATAAGGAAGGCAGAGTAACTCATTTTATATTTAGTGGAAGAGGACAGGGGCATGGTGTGGGGCTTTGTCAAGTAGGTGCTTACAGAATGGCCCTGGCTGGAGCTGATTATAAAGAGATCTTGAAAAAGTATTACCATGGTATTAAAATAAGCAAAATTTATTGATTTTGAGGAGGAATAGACGGTTGGACCAAGAACTATCAAAGAAAAATCTCATAAGGATAATCAAAGAAAAGTCGTTAAAAACAAATGTCAATCGCGTTCTTACATCAGGAAAGACAAGCAGTTATTATATCGATGCTAAGATGACTACACTGGACCCTATGGGAGCCAGCATTTTGGGCCGACTGATTCTTGATGTTATAAAGCCATATAAGATAGATGCAATCGGGGGCTACACCCTGGGAGCAGACCCCATTGTGTCTGTTGTGGCGGCTCTGAGTGCCGAGACAGACCGTCCTCTGCCTGCCTTTATTGTCCGCAAGGAGCCGAAGAAACATGGAGAAAGGAAGATGATCGAAGGTCCCTTTGAATCAGGTTGGAATGTGGCAGTTGTTGATGATGTTGCAACTACCGGAGGCTCTACCCTAAAGGCATGCCGTGCCGTTGAGCAAGAAGGTGGAAATGTTGTTATTGTAATAGCTTTAGTTGATCGCCTTGAGGGGGCAAGGGAAAATTTAGAAAAGATTGGGTACAAATTTATTTCTATTCTTACTCGGGATGAACTCCTTAAATAAGACTTCCATTTTAAGATTTAAAATTCAATATGTCCATTCCATTTGCCTTTTAGTCTTTATTTAAGTAAAATCCTGTTTCTTTGTTTAAAAATTTAAAAGTGAGTAATAAAAAAAAAGAGATTAAATTAGGAATAGCCCTGATTCCTGTCCTTTTTCTGATTGCATCTTTATCATTAGTTATCGCTGTTTTTAAACAAGAACCTCATATTCCATTAATTTTTGCTGCGGCTGTGGCTGCTACAATTGCTGTTATACATAAGCATCCATGGAAAGAAATTCAAGACGGAATGGTCCACGGTATTACTCTGGCAATGGGAGCTATCCTGATTCTAATGATTGTAGGCACAATGATTGGAACCTGGATTCAGGGTGGTATCGTTCCTGCCATGATTTATTATGGTTTAGAGACTATATCTCCAGGAATGTTTTTAGTGGCTACTCTGATTATTTGTTCTATAGTTTCATTGGGAACTGGTTCTTCATGGTCGACGGCAGGTACTGTGGGTGTGGCACTAGTCGGAGTAGGAAAGGGACTTGGAATTCCGGTTTCAATGGTTGCCGGGGCAATCATTTCCGGCGCTTATTTTGGCGATAAAATGTCGCCTTTATCGGATACTACAAACCTTGCACCCGCAGTAGCAGGAACAGATGTATTTTCTCACATAAGACACATGGTCTATACAACGACTCCAGGATATATTATTTCTCTCATTCTTTATGGTTTGATAGGGATAAGGTTTTCGGGCGGTGCTATTGATACTCAAAATGTTGAGACAATTTGTAACACACTTAAATCAAATTTTTTTATACATCCGATCCTTCTGCTTCCTCCCATTCTGGTCATTGTAATGGTTATTAAAAAAATTCCTCCTTTACCGGCCTTGTTGGGAGGAACTGTCATTGGCGGTCTTTTTGCTTGGCTTGTTCAGTCCAGGTCCCTGGTTGATATCATCCAAGCAGCTAAATCCGGATATAGTTCCACGACTGGTGTAATGATGGTAGATGAGTTGCTGACTCGAGGGGGGCTTGATTATATGATGAATACAGTGGCTTTGATCATGTGCGCTCTTTGTTTTGGAGGCATTATGGAAAAGACAGGAATGTTGGAAGTCATAGCTAAAGCCTTCCTTAAAAGGGTGAAAAGCACTGGTTCTTTAGTTGCCACAACTATTATTAGTTGTATAGGAATGAATGCTATTGCTTCAGATCAGTATATGGCAATCGTTATCCCGGGAAGGATGTATAAGAATGCATTTGATTCCAGGGGGTTACATCCGAAAAATCTTTCTCGCTGCCTGGAGGACTCTGGAACTCTTTCTTCTCCACTTATTCCCTGGAATAGTTGCGGAGCTTTTATGGGTGCTACTTTAGGTGTTAACCCTCTTGTTTATCTTCCCTTTGCTTTCCTTAACCTTACAAATCCTCTGGTTTCAATATTGTATGGTTATACAGGAATTACAATGGAAAAACTGGAGCCGGAGGATAAGAAAAGTAAGAAATCAGGGGAAGACGGAAAGGAAGTTAAAAACTAAAAAAATCAGAGGGGGTTTTTGATACTTGAATTGCTATAATATTTTCTCGAAGTGAGGATTTACATCATGATATTTGGTGTGGGAATTGATATCATAGAAGTGGAGCGTATAAAGAAGCAGATTACAAAAAAAAACAACTTTAAGAAGAGAATTTTTTCTCGAAAAGAAATTGAATACTGTGAATCGAAAAAGGACAGGGCTAAAAATTATGCTGCTCGTTTTGCGGCTAAGGAAGCTTTTTTCAAGGCGATTGGAACCGGTTTGCGGGGTGGACTTGCATTTAATGAGATAGAAATTGTGCATGATAAAATGGGGAAACCTGAAATTGTCTTATACGGAAATGCAAGAAGATTTATTAGCGAAAAAAAACTTTCAAATATTCATGTATCTTTATCGCATATAGAAGATTTTGCGTGTGCAATTGTTATTATAGAAATGGCTCATAGCAAGAATGGACACCTTGGTAGAAGATAAGATGAATTTGAGGGCATGTCTGCACTCCACTAAGATTTTTAACGCCATTTCCTCTCCTATCTTCTCGGCTCTGCTGGAACTCCGCATGCTTATCTTAAGCAACGCTGTGATATCCTCGAGCCATCATTAACACCGCCCCTTTGATTATACAGTGCTCACACATCAATCAGGCCCGACTTCACGTCGGATTCCCTCGAAGGTCGACTCATAAAGGCTAAATCTTTTAATGTCGCTTCCTCCGTCCCCTTAAATTCATCTGCCTCTGGCTACTTTATCTATTACTATCTATCTAGGTGCACATGAAGCTAATGAGACAGAGGAATAGATAGAGTTGGCTCTATTTAATAACTCCGTGTTTCTTTCCGATTTTTGTAAAAGCTTCGATAGCTTTATCAAGGTGGTGTTTTTCATGACTTGCTGAGAGCTGAACTCTTATTCTTGATTGTCCCTTTGCAACAACAGGGTAATAAAATCCGATGACATAAATTCCTTCATCAAGAAGGTCATTTGCCATATCCTGAGAGAGCTTAGCGTCGTTTTCAAATTTTCCGAGCATGATAGGAACAATAGGATGAACTCCCGGTGTAATATCAAAACCTGCTTCTATCATTTTTTCTCTGAAATACTTTGTGTTTTGTTCCAATTTGTCTCTTAATTCTGTGGTTTTAGAGAGTAAGTCCAAAACGGCAATAGAAGCACCTGCAACAACAGGAGCTAGGGTGTTGCTGAATAGATAGGGTCTTGCACGTTGTCTGTAAAGCTCTATGAGTTCTTTTCTTCCAGATATGAATCCGCCTGAAGCCCCACCAAGAGCTTTTCCAAGCGTTCCGGTAATGATATCTACCCGCCCCATAGCTCCTCTATATTCTGGAGACCCTCTTCCTGTTCTTCCTAGAAATCCTGTAGCATGTGCGTCGTCAACCATAACCAGAGCATCATATTTGTCAGCCAGATCGCAGATTTCATCTACTTTTGCAATATCACCGTCCATGGAGAACACTCCATCTGTAACAATCAATCTGTAGCGGGCTCCCTCGGCTTCTTTCAATTTGTCTTCCAAATCCACCATATCAGCATGTTTAAAAATGTATCTTTGAGCTTTACAAAGGCGTATCCCATCAATAATTGAAGCGTGATTGAGTTGGTCTGTAATGATAGCGTCTTCTGCTTTAAGGAGAGGTTCGAAAGCTCCTCCGTTGGCATCAAGACATGCAGCAAATAGAATCGTGTCTTCTGTCTGGAGGAAATTAGATATTTTCTGCTCAAGGATTTTATGGAGGTTTTGAGTCCCGCAGATAAAGCGAACAGAGCTCATGCCGTAGCCCCATTCATCGAGGGCTTTGTGAGCAGCTTCGATGACCTTAGGGTGACTTGAAAGGCCCAAATAGTTGTTTGCACAAAAATTCAGAACTTTTTTTCCGCCTTTGACTTCTATCTCCGGTCCCTGGGGAGTCATGATAACTCTTTCAGCTTTATAAAGGCCGGCATCATGGATAGATTGGATTTCTTTTGTTAGGTCTTCTTTTATTTTTCCGTACATTTCATACCTCCTTTAAGGTGCAATATATATCAAAATTGTAGCGGCACGTCTATGTTTTTAATAGTTGAGTTTGCCTTCGGCATAACGTTTGCTTAAAACTTCGAGCATATCATTTGTCATGTCTTCCAAGTCGTAACTTGGGGCCCATGCCCATTCCTCCCGTGCTGCTCGATCGTCAATAGTATTGGGCCATGAGTCAGCAATATCCTGGCGAAAATCAGGCTTATATTCACAAGTGAATTCGGGGATGTGCTTTTTAATTTCGGATGCTAATTCACCGGCAGTAAAACTCATTGCAGCAACATTGAAATCGGAGTGGTGTTTTAACCTGGAAAAATCGGCTTCCATTAGGTCTACAGCAGCTTTGAGGCAGTCAGGCATATACATCATTGGGAGCATTGTGTCTTTTTTGACAAAACAGGTGTATTTTTTATTTTTTACAGCTTCGAAATAAATGGCCACTGCATAGTCGGTTGTTCCTCCTCCTGGAAGAGTTTCGTAACTTATGATGCCGGGGTATCGGCAGCCCCTTATATCAACGCCGAATCTTTTAACATAATAATCGCAAAGGAGTTCTCCAGCAACCTTTGTGACACCATACATTGTCTTCGGCCTTAAAATTGTTTCCTGAGGAGTATTGTTGAGAGGAGTTTCAGGGCCAAAGGCTGCAATAGAGCTTGGGATAAAAATTCTTGTCATTTCATGCTCTATGGCTGATTCCAGAATGTTGTAAGTGCCGTTCATGTTGACATTCCAGGCGAGACGCGGGTTTTTCTCTCCAACTGCAGAGAGAATTGCGGACAAGTGGTATATGGTGTCAATGTTGTATTTTTTAACGACTTCTTCAATTGTCTCTCTTTTTGTGACATCGATGAATTCGAACGGGCCTGACTCGAGAAGATCAGTGCTTGGTTTGGTTCTGTGGCCAGTAGCCAGGACATTGTCACTGCCATATCTTTTTCTTAATGCTATTGTGAGTTCAGAACCGATCTGGCCGACTGCACCCGTAACCATTATCTTTTTCATTTCCTTCGCCATTTTTTACCTCCGGAATTAATATTTTTTTCTTTATTTATCATACTATTTTATTGAGGTTTTACTTATATCTTGCATAGAAAAAGATGTCAACTCTAAAAAGTATCATTGAGGGAATATACCAAAATCACGATAAACATAAAGAAAAGAAATAAAAGATAAGACAAATCAGGTTTTTGTTCATGACTAAAATACAGTATAATATAATACGTGATTAGATAAAATAACAGTTCGATAAAGATGGAAAGTAAGATTACTCTTGTGACTGGAAGCAGCCGGGGAATTGGCAGAGCTATAGCATTAAGAGCTGCTGATGTTTGTGCCGGGGTTGCAGTACATTATAGAAATGAGAAGTACTCTGCTGAGGAAGTTGTAAAAAAAATAGAGCAGAAAGGTAAACTTAGCGCTGCTTTTCAAGCGGATTTGATAGAGGAAAAGGAAGCTTCGAATTTGATCAGTAAGGTTGAAGAGAAATTTGGTAAAATTGATATTCTGGTTAATAACTTTGGACCCATCCTGGTTAAAGCCTGGCAGGAAGTAGAGCAGGATGAATGGGATTCAATTTTGCAGAGTAATCTTGGGAGTGCTTTATACTGTATGAAATCAGTTCTTCCTGACATGAGGAAAAGAAAGTGGGGAAGAATCATAAACATTGGGTATAGCAGGGTTGAACAAATTGCTGCATTTCCAACCATTACTCCATATGCAATTGCCAAGACTGGACTCCTGATTTTAACGCGTACTGTTGCGCACTCGGAAGCTTCATCTGGAATAACTGTAAACATGGTGTCTCCCGGTCTTATGGAAGGAGGAGTCCTCCCAAAGAATAAAGACATTCACGGCGGAAGATTGGGTAAGTTTGAGGACATCTCCAATGCGGTGTTGTTTTTGGTTTCAGAAAAGTCGAGTTTCATCACCGGGACAAATATTGTTGTTGCAGGGGGATGGAAACTCTGAAAGAATTAATATAATACAGGCAAAAAATATGCTCATATGGAAGAAATCTAACCCTTGAGTTGTAAATTATTTAGTGGTAAACTGCGCCTTCGAATTAAGCATTATGCATGAGCGGTCATCGTAGATTCGTCTCTATATTATAGACAGTCAAGATGCCGCCGTGCTCAAGGCGACGCAAGGTCTCGTTATCTCTATCCCGATTATCAGATAGCGAACAATTCGAGGCTGTATGGCGTTGCTTCAACTAAAACTAGATGTGCTCGGAGGTAAGAAGCAAGTGTACAAGATACTGCTGAAACAAGACTTAGTCCCCAGTGTTCATCTGTTCAAGGTCGAGGCACCGGCTGTGGCCAAGAAAGCCCGGCCAGGGCAATTTATTGTCGTCAGGATTGATGAAAGAGGTGAGCGTATTCCGCTGACCATTGCCGATTGGAACGGGCAAGAAGGCAGTGTTACCATCATATTCATGGAAGTTGGAACCACAACCCACCGCCTAGGCCTGCTCAAGACTGGCGATTTTGTAGCCGATTTTGTCGGGCCACTGGGTTTGCCAAGCCATATCGATAAATTTGGCACAGTGGTTTGTGTTGCTGGAGGCTTTGCCGTTGCTCCCATAATGCCTATCGCCAGAGCTCTAAAAAGAGTGGGGAACAAGGTTATCTCAATTATGGGGGCACGAAGAAAAAACCTCATCTTCTGGGAAGATGAACTGCGCAGTGTCAGCGACCAGTTGATAGTTACCACTGATGACGGCTCCTATGCTCGTAAGGGACTGGTGACGGAGCCGCTGAAGGAAATACTTGAGAGTGAGAAGATTAGCCGAGTAGTTGCCATCGGTCCAAGTATCATGATGAAGTTTTGTGCCAAGACTACTGAGCCCTTCAAAGTTAAGACCATTGTCAGCCTGAATTCGATAATGGTTGACGGTACTGGCATGTGTGGCTGCTGCCGAGTATCCGTTGGCGGTGAAACCAAGTTCGCATGTGTGGATGGTCCCGAGTTTGATGGACACCGTGTGGACTGGGATTTACTCATGGCTCGACAGCGTATCTATCTTGATGAAGAGAAAGAATCCTTCGAGCATTGGCAGGCTCGGCACAGGAAGCGTTCATAAATTGAAAGCAGGGAGTAAACAAATATGGCGAAACTGAATCTAAATCGAGTGCAGATGCCAAAGCAGGATCCCAAGGAAAGGGCGAAAAACTTCGATGAAGTGGCTCTAGGTTATAGCATGAAGCAAGCACGGGAGGAAGCAAGTCGATGTATCCAGTGTAAGAGGCCCATATGTATAGAAGGCTGCCCGGTAGAAATAGATATCCCAGGTTTCATCAAGGCTGTCTGTGATGGTGATATGCCGGAGGCGGTGAGGATACTAAAGGACAAGAACAGCCTGCCCGGTATCTGCGGACGTGTCTGTCCACAGGAGACGCAGTGCGAAGTTAAATGCATTCTGGCAAGGAAGGGTGCACCTATTGCCATCGGTCGCCTGGAACGCTTCGTGGCCGACTGGGAGCGAGCTAACAAAGAGGATTTGACTGCCCCCGCAACGATACCGAAACAAACGGGGAAAAAAGTGGCTGTAATCGGTTCCGGACCAGCCGGCTTAACCGCAGCGGCCGAACTGGCAAAACTAGGACACAGTGTTACCATCTTTGAAGCCCTCCATGTGGCTGGAGGAGTGTTAACGTATGGAATCCCCGAGTTCAGGCTGCCCAAAGATATCGTTCAAGCTGAAGTTGACTATGTTGTTTCTATGGGGCTGGAACTTAAATTAGACTCGGTGATCGGTAAGATCGCCACTGTGGATGAACTGCTTGAAAATGGCTACCATGCTGTTTTCCTTGGCACTGGTGCTGGACTGCCTATGTTTATGAACATTCCTGGGGAGAACCTGAATGGGATTTATTCGGCAAACGAGTTCCTTACCCGGGTTAACCTGATGAAGGCCTATCTTTTTCCAGAGTATGACACTCCGGTAAAGAAAGGAAAGAAGGTAGCGGTAATCGGCGGCGGTAATGTGGCCATGGATTCAGCACGGTGCGCTCTGAGGATCGGTGCCGCTGAGGTCTATATAATTTATAGACGCTCCGTAGCGGAAATGCCAGCCCGGCGCGAAGAGGTTGAAAATGCCCAAGAAGAAGGCATTCAATTTAAGCTCTTGACCAACCCCAAGCGTTTCCTTGGCAATGATCAGAATTGGGTGGTGGCTATGGAGTGCTATAGAATGGAGCTAGGCGAGCCAGATGAGAGCGGACGGCGCCGCCCCATAGTCATACCAGGAAGTGAGTTTATCATTGAGGCCGATGTGGTGATAGTAGCCTTGGGCACGAGGCCCAACCCTTTAATCGCTCAGACTACCAAAGGTCTGGAAACAACCAAATGGGGAACGGTGGTAGCCAACGAGAAGACGGGTAAAACGGTAAAAAAGGCTGTCTGGGCTGGCGGTGATGTAGTCACCGGGGCAGCTACAGTGATTAGTGCCATGGGGGCTGGTAAGCAGGCAGCGGTAGCCATAGATGAGTATCTGAAAGGTTTACTTTAATGTCTATCTGATTTTTTTTGATAAGCGCAATTCCGTATTCGTTTTTATAATCTTTGAATATAAATCCGTTTTTCCTCTTTTCTAGTATTTGGAGGCAGGAATCCAGATTAGAGAGAATGTATTCGTATGCATCCTGTGCAGACCTCATATTTGGATAAGGTATGATGATCCGAGTATAGGATTTTCCGTTTGAATCTATTTTTTGTTTTCACCTATTTTTAAAGAAATATTTTAGCTTGCATCATAAATAAAAGACTTAATTGTGGCAAGCGCAAAAACCTATTTCTTATATTATGATTCATTTGTTCCTAAAAGGCTACGTCTGTAATCAATTTTGAACAAATAAAATTCATCAAAGCCAATAAAGACCATATGTCATTTGGAACAATTCTTGCTGTATAATATACAAAATAAGAAATAATGAATTTTATAAAATAACGATGGGGAAATTAAAGATTAAAGAACCAATTTTCTTGATCTCAGCAATAGTTTTAAGCCTTTCCCTTTTTGCCCAGGAACTCCAGCACGAAGCCATTGCCATTAACATTGAAGTTCCGGTCAGAGTATTTAAAGGAGATAAATTTATCGATAACTTAATCATAAAGGACTTTTATGTTTATGAGGATGGTGTACTTCAGAAAATTGAGGCTGTTTACCTTATAAAAAAAACAAGTATAGAAAAAGAAGAACTATCCATAAAAAAAGAGAAATCCGAGATAAAATTTTCCCCTAAAGTCTCGAGAAATTTTGTACTCCTTTTTGAAGTCCAGGAATATCTCCCCAAATTAGGTGAGGCTGTAGATTATTTCTTTGACAATGTCATTTTACCTGGAGACACACTGACTGTTATAAGCCCTATGAAAACATATAATTTTAAAAGCGGTGCCTTTGAGAAATTATCAAAAGAAGAAATATGCAGTCAATTGAAAGGGAAATTAAAAAAAGACGCCAGGATGGGAAGCATAGAATACAGGAACTTGATTAAGGACATTGAAAATCTTTTGACAGCGAGAGACATTCCTAAAGAAGTCTATGAGCAACAATTTCATATAGCAGCAGACTACTTGAGAAGGCTTGAAACCCTAAGGCATGTCGATCAAAAGAGACTCCTGAATTTTGCAAAGTTTTTAAAAAAGAAAGAAGGTCAAAAAAATGTGTTTCTCTTCTATCAGAAAGAATTAATACCGCAAATTGATTTTAAGACTCTAACAGGGATGACTAGCGGAAGTGCAAAAGCCGAAGATATGCCAAGTATTTTTTTGCTTTCGGATCTTTTTAACTTCTATAGAAGAGACATATCTTTTGATGTTAATCTGATCAAGAAAGTTTTCGCCGATTCTTCCATCTCTATCCATTTTTTATATCTGACAAAAGTGCCCATGCATATGATAGACATTACAAGGATAGATGCTTTATCAAAGCATGGCATAAAGTACGTCGAGCAGTCCGAGGATATTTTCAGTGCTTTCAATGAAGTGGCTAGAACTACAGGGGGATTATCGGAAAGCTCGGCAAATGCTCTCAAAGCATTCAAAAGAGCCGTGGATGCTTCGGAAAACTATTATCTTCTTTACTATTCGCCCAAAGATTACAAAGCAGACGGCAAATTCAGAAAAATTGAAGTTAAAGTGAAAAATAAAAAATACAGAATCACCTACCGCGCCGGATACATCGCAAATTAGGTAAATACTATAAGCGATATGATAGAAGGAGCTATAAAGATAAATAGGTCACTAATTCCTGGTATGCCCTAATGCCGGGGTCACCATACTAATTAACCTTAGTTTTTGCTTGACAAAATGGGGAAATGTATTTGTCTTATAAAAGGTGAACAAAATGGTGAACAAAATACGCAAAGAATTAACCGAAAGGCAGAGAAAAGTCTTGAGAGCCATCGAGAGTTTCGTTCTTACCCACGGCTATTCTCCCACGATCCGGCAGTTGGGAAAACTGTTAAACATTGCCAGCCCATCAGCCGTTTTTAAGCATATCCTAAGCCTGGAGAAAAAAGGTTATTTGAGAAAAGTTAAAGGGGAGTTAAAAGTTGCAAGCTTTCCGGTTTCTGCAGAGGCATGGGTTCGGGTGCCTTTAGTAGGTCTTGTCCCGGCTGGTTATCCGAAAGAAGTGTTTGATGTTTCAGGAGAGGCGGTGGATGTTCCGGACTGGATGGTTGGTCGAAAAAGGGGAAATATTTTCTGCATCCAGGTTGATGGTAAAAGCATGGTGGATGCCTATATCGATGATGGAGACCGGGTGCTTGTGGAAAGAACAAACTCGGCCAATTCTGGAGAAATGGTAGTTGCCTTTCTGGATGATGGTTCAGTAACTTTGAAGAGACTGAAAATAGAGAATGGGAATATTTTCCTTGTTCCTGAAAACCAGGAATTTGAACCGATCAAGGTTAAAGAACTGAAGGTTTTAGGAAGGGTAGTCGGGGTTTTACGGAAATACTAGCAGCTATAGGCTAACATCTAATATTCATCTGATGCGGCACAGTTGTCCCTTAAAAGTTAGGAGGTGATGGAGGTGAGCAAAAAGCGGTGTGTTGTCCATGTTGATATCGATGCTTTTTTTGCGGCTGTAGAGGAGCTTCTTGACCCCTCTCTTAAAGGTAAGCCGGTCATTGTCGGTGGTTTGCCTAACGAAAGGGGAGTAGCTTCTACGGCTTCGTATGAAGCACGAAGATACGGTGTCCATTCCGGCATGCCTCTGGCGAAAGCTTACCAGCTCTGCCCCAACGGTATATTCATAAGGGGAAACCACCAGATTTATGGTGCCTTTTCCAGGAAATTTTTTCATATTCTTTCCCAGTACACTCCAGATGTAGAAAAAGCCTCCATGGATGAAGCCTACCTTGATTTTACCTGGTGCAGACATCTTTATCCCTCTGTTTCCCGTACTGCCTGCGAGATTAAGCAGAAAGTGGAGAAGGAGTTGGGTCTTGCGGTTTCTGTGGGAATGGGACCCAATAAACTTCTGGCTAAGCTTGCAACCAATAAGGCTAAACCTGCCGGGCTGGTTGAAATCAAACCGGGAAGAGAAGAAAAGTTTCTCAAAGATCTGGGCATAGAATCCATGCCGGGCATAGGACCCAAGGCACAGCGTATTTTCAGGATGCTCAATATACGTAAAGTCAGCGATTTGTGGGGATTACCCCGCGCAACGCTGCGGTCGCTCTTCGGTCTCAACGGGGAGGCGCTTTACCTTCAGTCTCGCGGGATTGACAGTCGTCCCATTGTCACAGCTAGTGTCCCTAAATCTGTCTCAAGAGAGACTACTTTTTTAGAAGATATATGGGATCGACGTCTCCTTCTGGCCCACCTGGCATATCTCTGTGATAGGCTGGCCATTCCTCTGCGGAAAGAGCGCCTTTTTACGCATGTCATCGAAGTCAAAATAAGATATTCTGACTTTAAAACAGTGGCCAGGCGGAGACTTCTTATCTCTCCACTTCAGGAAATGGGGAAAATTTACAAAATAGCTCAGGAACTTTTCCTCCAGCTTTTCTCCACTTCCCGTTTGTCTCTGCGTCTGGTCGGGGTGAAAGCTTCTGCCTTAGTTAGAGCCAGACCTCTCTCTCTCTTTGAGCCTTACTCATGGCGGCAGGAGGGGTTGGGATCGGCCGTAGACCATGTAAGGGAGAGATACGGATTTGGTTCGCTGCTTACAGCTAGGGAGAAAATGCTGGAGAGCATCTACAGTTTTGAGAAGGAACGAGGTTTTGTATTGAAAACAGCATCCCTGACAAAGTAAAGATGTTTATTCCACTGCGTGTTTATTCTGTCTACAGTAAAGGGAATGGAGGGATAACTCTGCAAGAGATGGCTCTCTGGGTTCGTAAGAAGAAGTTTCCTTACGCAGCCCTGACAGATATAGAAAACCTTTACGGTTGGGGCAGATGGAAAAGGGCTGCTTTAGAAAGCGGGTTTACACCGCTTTTTGGATGTGAAATAGGACTTCAAAATAGGAGATTTTTGTTTCTTACCAAAACCAGGGAGGGATACTGGAATTTGATGGAAATCCTCAACAGTAAGGAAATAAAACAGACTAAAGGCTTGATTATTATCCTTATTCCCCGGCCCGGACATGAAGCCCCACTGGAAAATCTGGAGTTTACGGAGGGCGAAGATTTTTATCTTGGATGCGATTTTTTTAACATCAAAAAAACTCGAGAATTGTCTGAAAACCGCAATTTGCCGCTAGTCTGGGCCAATGCTCTGAAATTTGTAAGGGAGCCCGAAAGACTCATTCTCCTTCATGCCATTCATAAAAAGATTCCTTTTCCCCCGGAAAAGAATAAATTGGAAGGTCGGATGAAATTCTTCGGACCGGACCAGAGAATTCTTGCTCTCAGGAAATTTGGCCCCGAAGTGAGGGAAATCTTCAAAAAGACATTTGAAATCGCTGAGAAATGTGAGTTTTCTTTTGAAAATATTGTTCCCGCTCTTCCAGAAGATCTTTTTTCCGCACCATTGCGTGATGTGGTGATGAGGAGGTTGAGGAGTCTGAAAAATCTTGGATGGCAAGAAAGGCAGCGGGCCAGGATGGAGCTTGCTGTTGTCGAACGGTCTGGCTTTGCTCCCTATTTCCTCATTGTACATGATGTTGTCCAATTTGCCTACCGCAACGGCATTCTCCATAACCTCAAGGGTTCAGGAGCCTCATCGTTTTTGGCCTATTTACTGGGAATTTCCCGGATCAGCCCGATCGAGTTTGACCTCTATTTTGAGAGGTTTCTGAATAATGGAAGAAGTGACCCTCCGGATTTTGACCTGGATTTTGACTCTGGGAAAAGGGATAAAGTTCTCTCTTATGTTCTTGGAAGATACGGAAGGGGCAAGACCGGAGCAGCCTGTGTATGCAGCCTTAAAAATTACCGTGCCCGTTCTGCCCTGTATGAGACAGCCCGTGCTTTTGGTCTTTCTCCTGAGGAATCCAGATCCCTGAGCAAAAAGGCTCCATTTTTTGCTGAGCCTGACTTCCTAAAAAAGGATAAGCCTTGTCTAGGCTACATGGAAGTATGGAAGGCTGCAGCCGGTCTGGGTTCTGTCTATAGTGAGATCTCTCTCCATGTGGGAGGTGTCCTTCTGACGCCAGCACCAGTAAACAGGTATCTTCCGTTGGCAAAATCCGCTAAAGGCTATGTTATGGCTCATTTTGACAGGGATGCTGTCGAAGACCTCAAGCTCATTAAACTCGATCTCCTGTCTGTGCGGGGGTTGGCTGTTATCTCAGAAACCAGAAAGAGGTTTAATGTCAAAAATGTTTCTCCTAAGGATGCAAGAGCTTTAAATCTGTTGAAGAGAGCGCAGACCATCGGTTGTTTCCAGGTGGAAAGTCCGGCTATGATGAATCTTCTTCGCCGTATGAAACCGGAAAATATTCATGATTTGACGCAAGCTTTAGCTCTTATCCGGCCCGGCCCGACCGAAAGCGGGATGAAACAAAACTTGCTCCGAAAACGGCAGGGTAAATCAGTCGGCAGAAATTTATTCATGGAAAAGATACTTCCTGAAACAGAGGGGCTTCTTCTTTACGAAGAACAGGTAATGCAAATTGCGGAAAGGGTGGCTGGAATGCCGCCTGAGGAAGGAGACTTGCTCCGCCGCAGGCTGAAGAAAAACAGGGAAAATTTAACGATTAAAAGAAACTTTCTTAATGGGACAAAAGAAAGAGGATATAGTGCAGATGAGGCGAAAAAGTTGTGGGAGACAATGAAGAAATTTTCTTCTTATTCCTTTAACAAGGCTCACAGTGTCTCCTATGCTTATATGGCTTACCAGGCTGTTTATTTGAAGGTTCATTACCCGGTGGCTTACATGACAGCAGTGCTCAATGCCGGTGGAGGTTATTACGGTATGGCGGAATACGTCGAGGAAGCGAAAAGAATGGGAATAAAGATTTTAGCACCGGATGTAAACCGCAGCATCTACCGGTTTGAAGTGGAAGGCAGGAATATCCGAGTAGGTTTGACTTCTATCAAGGGGCTTTCGCTGAAGACAGTGGAAAGGATTGTAGAAGAGCGGAGAAATGGAAAATACAGTTCGATTGAAGATGTTCTTTCCCGGGTCCATTTGACAAAGACAGAGCTTTTATCTCTTATCAGGGCAGGAGTATTTGACTCTCTTGAACCTCAGAGAATACACCAGGTCCTCCGTTATTTTAGGGGGCTTAAGGGGATGGAAGATGTGTCCGACCTGGATTCAAAACAGAAAGAAAAGATGCTTGTTGAATCGCTGGGTTTTGACCCCGAAGGCGATTCACTCGCGCTTGTTGCTGTAAGAAGGCCGCCTCTCCGGATAAAGGATCTAGTAAAATATACAGGGCAGGAGGTGGAGCTTATGGTACGGGTGGTGGATGCGCGTAGGAAAGTGGTAAACGGAAATCAAAAATATTTTTTTCTTTTCGAAGATGAAACAGGGCTTTTAGAAGGAATAGGAGAGAGAAAATGTCTGACTTTTGGCTTTCCTTCCGCCTGTTGCTTGAGAGGGGTAATCAAAAAAGACGGCAGTGGAAGTACGAAAATTTTCGACTGCACCTTTTATATGGAATAAGTAAAAGATAAATTCCTTCAGCTATGCCTTATTTGGAACTTATTTTTTCTGAAATTTAATCCGAGCGGCCCGACCTGCTCCTAGTTGAAATCCGCTAATTTTCTTTCCATTATTTCTAATGAATTTAATGGTCCACCACCCGGCCGTAAATGTATTCGGGGCCACAGATATCAGTAAGCTTTTGGGTGCATTTTTATGGGCAAAGATCAGTTTTCCATCTTTTAAGGTTATTTTATAAGTTGTAAGAAGTTCGTCACTATAATAATCGCCTGTATAAATCGTAAGCTGTTTGAGGTTTGGCTTTATATACGGAGCTGATTTTTCAAGATTGAGTGGTTCTCTTTGGCCTGAATAAAATTTAGCGTCCTGGGTTTTTGGGAAAAATTCCAAAAGCATGTCACTTTTTTTGTTGACAAATAATGTTTTACTGACTGGAAGCAGCTTGAATTTATTTCCCATAGTTTCAACGGCAAGTTCTCCTTCCTCAGCCCGAATGACAAACCATCTTTGGTCCTTCTTGTCATGGTAGATGCCTGTATTCGCATCAAGTTCTGGAGGGGCAAGTTTAAGTGGCTTTCCTTCTATTTTTTTCTTTAAGGGTTTTGCTTTGGTAAATTGGTTTTCAAGATAAATATCAGCAACATTGGTGCTCAAATTGGTAGGATTGAAAGTGCTTAAATTGGAAAGACAGATAACAGAGAAGTTCTGTTCAGGAAAACGTAGGATATAGGAGTTGAATCCGGCGAAGCCTCCGCTGTGGTGAACTCTTTTAAGCCCTCTGTATTCATCAACATCGAGGCCAAATGCATAGGTGATAATCTTTCCGTTATTCAAGCATCCCCGTTTCTGAAGGATGTCAATGAGTTTTTTCCCGAGTTTATTGTTGTAAAAATCCTGGTCCCATAAATAAAGATCTTCAACTGTAGTAAAGACTCCTCCATCTCCCACATGGTCCAATGTGGTCATGTCGATTCTATAGCCTGATTTTGTTGGAGCATACCCTTGTGCCCGGTTCTTAACAATGGTTGTATGGTCATCTTGATAATGAGTATGCCTCATGTCTAAGTGTTGGAAAATGTGTTCAATAGCAAATTCATTCAGAGTCTGTCCACTGACTCTCTGGACAATTACGCCTAAGAGGAAATAACCTGTATTTGAGTAAAGGAATTGTTCGCCAGGTGAGAAATTTAAAGTTTTTTGTTTGGTAAGAAGCTCCATCGTATCCTGAGGAGTATAAAAATCGGTTTCACTTTTTCCTCGAAGGTCCTCGAGAGATAAATAATCACGCAGCCCGCTTGTATGATGAATGAGGTGATTGATGGTTATGGGAATTTTGTAATCTGGAAGTTCCTGGAGATACTTCCTGATATTATCGTCTAAGGAAATTTTCCCCTTTATAGACAGGATGGCAATACAGGAAGCTGTGAACTGTTTTGAGACTGAGCCAATGCGAAAAACAGTTTCGGGTGTAATGGCAATGCTGTGTTCGAGGTCAGCCATGCCGTAACCACGCTCGTAAATGATCTTTCCATCCTTTATAATTGCCAATGCTGCACCTGGGCTTACTGTGGAATCCCAGGTGGCAAATAGTTTATCGACCTTATCTGTTTTTTCATCGGCAGTAGTAAATGAAAATGAGAAACAAATACAGATTAGAATCAAGAGCGCTCTTGATAATAATGGATGATGTCTCATTGCATATTTTCTCCTTTCATTTCTTTTATTTAGAATTATCGGATGAAACTTGTGTATTAATGTAAATGATATTATGCAGCTTTTTATTTTCTAGCAGGGTATTAAAATCAGCTAAATCCTTCTTTGCAATTTCTTGAAGATTTTTCTGATAAGAAAGAATTTCCTCTGTAAACATTTTATGAACCTGTATTTGCTGTGCAGTTGGGGGGAAGTCAGCCAGGCCGACCCCAGAAGCCAAGCTTGAAAGCTTGTAGTAAAGCCTGCAGGGTGCACGGAGAGCATCGTCCGTTGATCCTGTTAGCCTCATTTGAAAGAAATTTTCTTCAATGTCAATGAGTCTCTGATCAAGATTTCTGCCGGTGTCTATGATGGGATCGTTATTTTTGTTTTCTTTAAGAACATCAATTAAATCATATATTTGCTTTCTGATCCATTCAACTTGATTAATTATTTCCACAAGAGAATTCATGTTGTCTCGTATTTCAAGTAATAATTTTACTTGAGATTGAATATCTGAATCGCTTCCTATAGAATGAGGATCCTTCCTGACTTCAAGCTTGCGGCTAAGAGTATTTTCTCCGACTTTGAGTTTTACTGTATATATCCTGGGAGGGGCTAAGATTTCTATGGGTTCGGCCATGCTTACCATTGGCCGCCATGCTTTTGGCCCTGTCGTAACATATGGAGATCCAATTGGGCTTGTTCTTAATTTAACCGTTTTCGATTTTTCATATTTAAGGTCCCACCAAATCCTATTTACACCAGTTTCTTTTGTTCCTTTTAGTGTTTTTATAGTTTGGTCGTTCTCGTCCAGAATAGTGATTTTCACATTACTTTTGGGAGTAGACCTAATGTAATAATTAATAGAAGCTCCGTAAGGGGAATTTTTTCCTGTGCATAAGTCATTGGGAACCTGCATTGGTCCAGCAGTTTTCCTGAAGCGGTATGATGGCCGGGGAGGGAAGAGATAGGCGTCTGATTTTAAAGCTTCTTGATTCATTTCCTGCAAAGGAGTGATGTCATCCAGAATCCAGAAACCACGGCCGTAGGTTGCCACCACCAAATCATTAAAATGCTCCTGTACAACAAGCCAGTGCACAGGGGCATGAGGAAGATTGAGTTGAAGAGGAAGCCAGTCCACTCCGTCATCGAAAGAGACGTAAAGTGCATTTTCTGTTCCTAGATATAGCAGGCCTTTTCTTACCGGATCCTCCCGGATGCAGTGGGCATAACTCAGTTCACTCTTGGGGATAGAGGAGGTAATGAATGCCCAGCTTTTACCGTAGTCTGTTGTTTTATAAGCGTATGGATTCCGGTTGTTAGCATTGTGGAGATCCACAGTAATGTAACAGCTTCCAGAGTCATATTTGGAAGGCTCTATATTACTTACGATACCCATAGGTGGTAAGTTAGGGATGTTTTTTGTTACATTGGTCCAGATTTTTCCTCCGTCACGTGTGAGATGAACCTGTCCATCGTTTGTACCAGCCCAAATAAGGCCTTCTTCAAGCGCTGACTCAGAAAGCGCAAAAATACAGCAGCTGTATGTGCTTTCATCATCCCGTGTGATGCCTCCGAAAGGGCGCTGTTTACTCTTATCGTTAGTGGAAAGATCAGGACTGATAATTGTCCAGATCTGTCCGTCATCTGTTGTCTGGTGAACAAATTGGCTTCCTACGTAGATTTTATTATGATTGTGAGGTGAGATCGTTATGGGGAATGTCCATTGAAATCGATATTTTAATTTTTCTGCTGCCCATCCAAGAAAAGAATCAGGCCAGACACTCACTGAACGGCTGTGACCGGTTCGAAGGTCAAAACGGTCAATCATGCCTTCGTAGCAGCCGGACCATATAATGTTGTTGTCGACAGGATCAGGAACAGCAAAGCCGCATTCACAGCCGCCGACTGAATGCCACATGCCTGAAGATATGCTTCTTCCTGTAAGACTGTTGCTTGGACCGCGTGTGGAAGGGCCGTCCTGCCTGTTGCCGTAAACGAAGTAGGGGATTTGATTATCCACGGCCACATGATACATCTGGGCTACAGGAAGAATGATTCTCTGCCAGCTTTTACCATGGTTGACTGAAATGCTGATTCCTCCATCATGGCCTACAATCATCCGGTCAGGATTCATAGGGTCGATCCACATATCATGGTTATCGCCGCCTCCAGCTAGAGGACCTTTAAAAATTTTGTGTGTTTCACCTCCATCTAAAGAAAGGCTGTAATTAGTTGCCAGAAAATAGATTTCATTCTCATCGTCAGGGGCTACAGCACAACGCGTATAATAAGCTGGCCTCATTGTCAAAATGTGGCTTTGGTTGACAAGCTTCCAATTTTTACCGCCGTCGTCTGACCTCCAGAGAACGCCTGTTGGACTTTCGATAAGAGCATATATTCGGTTAGAGCCGTGAGGAGATATAGCAAGGGCAATCTTTCCCAATGGGGCTTCTGGAAGTCCATGGCCCGTGAGGTGAGTCCAGATTGTACCGCCATCTCTTGATGTGTAGATTCCGCCTCCAGGGCCTCCGCTCCGCCTTTCCAGCCAGGACCATATTCTCATTGGCCACATTCCGGAGAAAAGAATCCTGGAATTATTGGGATCCATAACTATATCCGAACATCCGGTTTCCTGGTCAACAAAAAGTACTCTTTCCCAGGTTTTTCCACCATCTGTAGTGCGGAAGATGCCCCGTTCCTCTTGCGGTCCGTAGCAGTGTCCCATCGCTGCCGCAAAGACAATATCAGGATTGTGAGGGTCAATGATGATTCGGCCAATACGGCCTGTTTTTTCCAGCCCCATGTGGATCCAGGTCTTGCCGCTGTCAGTAGATTTAAAAATTCCCATTCCCTGTGAAATATTGCTTCGAATGGATATTTCTCCTGTCCCAGCCCAGATGATATTAGGATCGGATGGGGCAGCGGCTAAGGAACCGATAGATGCAGCCGGCTGCTTATCAAAGATTGGCTTCCAGTGTGTGCCGCCGTCTGTGGATTTAAAAATTCCTCCAGAGGCTGCTCCTGCATAATAGATGTTGGGATTTCCCGGAATACCAACTACGGCAATTACTCTGTTTCCTTGAGGACCAATGAATCTGTACTTAAGCTGCTTATAGACATTGGGGCTAATTTTTGCATCAGAAGCCCAGGCTGAATTGATGCTCGAAAACAAAAGAAATAACACAGAAACTATCAAGGTAAAAACTTTTAATTTATTAATGCTTGTTTTGTGCATATTGATTCTCCTTGCATATCCAAAATTATGCGGGTTGATAAGAGTTTCATTTTCATTCGATTTTTAATATCGGACCTAATTTGTTGACAATGATATAGTAGGGAACATCTTTTCGTCAATGCAAATTAAATTAGCAAGTAAATTGAGAAAACACTTCTGTAGGAGGATTACTCTGATCTATGTTGTTTAAAAGAGTAGCTTATTCCAATCCCTGTTCTGAACCCTCCTAGCTTTATTTTCTCATCATAAGGTTTGGCATCAGCATTAACATATCGCACAAATAAATCGATATAAAATCTTTGTCCTAAGGTTATGTAGCTTCCCATTTCAATGTGAAATCCAGTTGTTGAGTCGGAAGTGTTTCTTATCGGAGCGCTTTCTTTAAAAGAATAAAAATCTACTCCGATTCCGAGATAAGGGCAGAGATTTTTAATCTCAATAAATTTATACCTCATTCCAATAACAATGGGGATTATCGAAAATTTTATCTCTTCTTTAGTTAATGTTGTTTTCCCTTTATCTTTGAAGTAGGCCATTTCTCCTCTGAGTTCAATGTTTCTTTTTACATCAAAACTGATAGTTCCTCCGTATATCAAATTACCCGAGCCGTAAGTATCTTTATATATAGAGTCTGCCACCGTGTAATATCCCAGTGAGCCGCCTACCTTGAATCCATCTGATAAAGCAAATGAATTTAAGAAAAACAAAGCACTAAAAATTATCAGTAATTTTTTCATTTTTTCTTCCGTTTCTAAATAGTTCATACCAAAAGAAAAATAAGATGTCAAAAATATATTTACACTTGATTTAAGCTTCTTGTACTGTTGACAATTTTCAATATTTATAGTTTTATTGACAATAGGAATATTTGTCAATATAAATTGTATCAGAAAAAAGCTGTACAGACTAATCCTGATGATTACTTATATTCTTATGAAAATCTTTGAGGCTTCTCCAGAACGCTATGACAGGGGGATTTTCTTTCTGACCCATGGAAGATTGGATAAAGTTTATGATAGCTTAGCATCCATAATTAATAAAGGAGACAAAGTCCTTGACATTGGATGTGGAACTGGAGCTTTGAGTCTCAGGGCAGCCCGCAAGGGAGCCAGGGTCAGAGGGATAGACATTAATCCCCGAATGTTGGAAGTTGCACGTATTCGTGCTGAAAAAGCAAATCTCTTAGAACATGTTGAGTTCCTGGAAATGGGTGTTGCTGAGCTGGGAACAGAGGAATCGCTAAACTTTGATGTGGTAATGAGCGGTCTTTGTTTTTCTGAATTGATAGAAGATGAGATTTCTTTTGCTCTAAGAGAGGCAAAAAGAATTTTAAAATCTGGAGGCCTCTTACTTATAGCAGATGAAGTGAAACCCAGGAGGATTTGTGCTAGATTAATTAGTGAGGTTTTTGGCTTTTTTTTAAAAGCATTAGTTCTATTAATCTACAGGTCAACGACAGGGGCTTTGAAAGAATTTCCAGATAAAGTAAGAAAATCGGGCTTTCAAATCGAGTCGTTGAAAATGAATAATGCACAAAACTTTATTGAACTGGTTGCACGGAAAGAAGAGTCCGATAGATAATGAAAATCTTTAAATATATCATTTTCAACATGGTGGAAAGCCTTCTGAGGTTTTTCCCTGTTCCATCCAAAACGGGCCTGGTGAAAATAGGCAATCCGGCAAAAGACTCGCCTGTTTTGCTTACATGTAATTATCATCTTACTGTACAAAGGGTTAAGTGGGCATTGAAGGGAAAGGATGCCTATCTTCTTGTTGCCAACAGCCGAGGCATCAATGTCTGGTGTGCTGCTTCCGGCGGTCATTTCACGAATCATGATGTAATTTCTGTTCTGAAAACCAGTGGAATAGAAGATAAGGTCAGCCATAGAAAAATCATCCTTCCACAACTTGCTGCAGCAGGAATAGAAGCCAGGGTCGTTCATAAAAAGTCAGGATGGAGAGTCATATGGGGTCCTGTCAATATAAAAGATATTCAAAAATTTCTGGGGAACAGACTCAATAAGTCACCGGAAATGAGAGAAGTGCAGTTTCCACTGTTAAAACGTATTGAAATGGCTGCTGCATGGGCTTTTCCAATGTCTGTTGTGTTTTCTCTTATTACTTTATTTTTCTGGCAAAACACCGCAATCTCAGTTTTTTTTCTTGTCTGGGTGCTGTCCCTACTGATTTTTACCTGTTTCCCTCTATACTCGCCTTTACTCAAGCCTGGGAAAAGAGAGAGTGCGCCCAAATTATTGATTCTTAAGCGTTTTGTGTTAATTATTCTATTATTTACAGCCGTACTTACAGTTTTAATAATGTTCTGCATTTTGACTGGGAATTGTTCTCTCGAATTTATTATTTTTTGGGGGATTGCATCTTTAGTCATGGTCTTTGTATTAAGCATAGATTTGGCCGGCAGCACTCCTCTTCTTAAGAGCAGTCTCTTTGAAGAAAAATCTTTAAGTGTTGTCATTGATACAGAAAAATGTAAAGGTTCTGCTTTTTGCATAGATGTTTGCCCCCGGAATTGTTTTTCAGTGGATAAAAGTGGCAGCACTGTATCTATATATCGTGCTGACAGGTGTGTTGGATGTGGCGCCTGTATTATCCAGTGCCCGTTTGACGCCATTTATTTCGAAAGTGCAGAGAGTGATAGAATAAATCCCGCGACGCTGAGAGAATTCAAGCTAAACATTTTGGGGAAACGCTCGATAAAATTGAACAACCGTTAGAGTATTCATTATATAAATAGGGAAATTCTATTTTTCCTCGAAAAGGTCAAGTTGCCCCCGTTTTATTTTCTCAATGATGTCGTCGAGAAGAGGATATTGTTTAAGAAGACTATTTGGGACATCGAGTTTTTCACCCGTCAGCATGTTTTTAATTTGAAGTGCATTTGCCAGTGCCTGTCCTCTATAGTGGTTGTTTGTAATGACAAAAACTTTTTTGCCTTTTTTTCCAAGTTCTTTTATTTTTTCAACCCAGTCTTGCAGTTCTTCTTTAGTGTAGAGATAGTTGTAACGTTCGTCCCGGCCCGCGTTTTCTTTAAACCAGTTTTTATAATTCCTGCCGTGAAGTCTTACATAGGAATATTCCGGATTAGTGCTGAGTGCACTGGGCTTGATAGAATTATGAAAAATCGGCTGGTCGATATTGCAGAAACATACTTTATATTCTGATAGGATGTTGTAGAAGTCAGCCCTGTCCCAGGAACCGTGCCTCACTTCAATGGCTAATGGATAACCAGCAAATAGTTTGAATAACCTGATTAAATATTCTGTATGAAAAGGCGTGTTGGCAAATGACCAAGGGAATTGTAAAAGTATTGCTGCAAGCCTGTTTTTTGCCTTTAAAGGCTCAATACCGAACTTAAAATTATCCACATCCTTTTGGGAAAAACCTTTTCTTTTATGAGTAAAAACCTGGTGAAGTTTGATGCTGAAAAGAAACTCTGTTTGATTTTCCACTTTTTTTATCCAGGAGAGAGATATAGATATTGCTGGAGGTCTGTAGAATGTACTGTTTATTTCGACAATATTGATATACTGCGTCAGGTATATCAAAGAATGAAAATTTGCCCCTTTTTTTTCTGGATAAACAATTCCTTCCCAATCCTTGTAACTCCAGCCCGCTGTTCCAACATAATATTGTGTCATGCTGATTCTATTTTATATAAATATTTATTAATATCAAATGCAAAAAAGATTGCTAAAAACTCATTTTTATATTATTATTTAAACTAATTTTTTTATTCCTAATCGGGAAGGCGGAAAAGTTGAATTCTATCTTTTCCTTGTCAAGTAATGAAATTTAATATTTTCGTTATCAATCCAGGTTCCACCTCTACTAAAATGGCATTCTATGAGGACGAAAATGAAATATTTCAGGAGAATATATTTCATAAGTCATCAGAAATTGCTGGATATAGGCGTATTATAAATCAAAGGGAATTCAGGAAAGATTTAATACTTAATTTTTTAGTAAATAAAAAAATCGAATTAAGTACTCTCCATGCTGTAGTAGGCAGAGGTGGCTTGTTAAAACCGATTCCCGGAGGAACCTATAAAGTAAATAAAAAAATGCTCCATGACTTGGAAATAGGTATTCAGGGTGAACATGCATCTAATCTGGGGGGCGTTCTTGCTTATGAAATTGCATCTGTAGCTGGGATACCTGCTTTCATCGTAGATCCTGTTGTGGTAGATGAATTTGATGATGTTGCAAGGATTACCGGCATTCCAGAGATTAAGCGGAGGAGCATATTCCATGCTTTAAACCATAAATCATGTGCAAGACTTGCAGCCAGAAAGTTAGGCAAAAGTTATGATGAATCAAATTTTATTGTAGCTCACCTTGGAGGAGGTATTTCAATATCGGCATTTAAAAAGGGCAGAGTCATAGATGTGAACAATGCACTGAACGGTGAAGGCCCTGTTGCTCCGGAACGGGCTGGGACCTTGCCGGCATGGGACCTTGTTGAGCTTACCCTGTCAGGAAAGTACAACAAAAACGAGCTTAAAAAAATAATCACTGGCAGAGGTGGTATGGTGGCTCTCCTTGGGACTAATGATATGAAAGCTGTCCTGGAAAAAATAAAAGAAGGAGATAAAAAAGCAAAACTTGTATTTGAGACCATGGCATATAAAATAGCAAAGGAAATAGGAGCTTGTGCCGCTGTATTGGCCGGTAATGTTGATGCCATAGTTTTGACTGGAGGGCTTGCTTATTGTAATAAGTTTATAGAGCAAATTAAAAGATATATCTCGTTTATAGCAGAAGTATTTGTTTTCCCTGGAGGAGATGAGATGAAAGCTCTTGCGCTTGGAGCCTTACGCGTCTTGAAGGTTGAAGAACAATTAAAAGAATATGTTTAAAAACAGGGAGAAATAAAGATGGAAAAATTGACCGATTTAATAGCATTAGCAAAGGAAAAGACAACTAAAACACTGGCTGTAGCCTGCGGAGAGGATCCTCATACAATAGAAGCTGTGGCAAAGAGTGTAAAAGAAGGTGTTATAGAGGCAACTCTTGTTGGGAATGAGGATAAAATAAAGAGTGTAGCAGCAGCTTATGATGTTGATACTTCTTTATTTAGCATTATTCATGAACCTGTGCCAGAAAATGCACTGAAAACAGCAGTTAAGCTGGTTAAAGAAGGCAAATGCAATTTTTTAATGAAAGGTTTGATGGATAGCTCCAAATATATGAGGGCAATTCTTGATAAACAAGAAGGGCTTCTTCCTCCTGGAAAAATCATTTCGCATGTTACACTGGTAGATTTTCCTGATTATCCCAGAGTGCTTATAGTATCGGATGTTGCAGTCATCCCAAAACCAGATCTAAAGCAGAAAATAGCAATGACGAATTACTGTATAGAAGTTGCACATAAATTGGGAATTGAACAACCTAAAGTATCAATAATAGCAGCTGTTGAAAAAGTAAATCCAAAAATGGAGGAGACTATTCATGCAGCAGTTATTTCAAAAATGGCTGAAAGAGGTCAGATAAAGGGTGCGATTGTTGACGGCCCGTTGGCTTTGGATGTTGCTGTATCTAGCGAGAGCTGCGAAATTAAAGGATTGAATTCTAAGGTTAACGGAGAATCTGATATTCTTATATTCCCAAATATAGAAACAGGGAATGTCTTTTTTAAAACATGTACAAGATTGGCAGGTGGTGAGATTGCCGCTGTTGTTGCAGGAGCAGAAGTGCCTTGTATACTTACATCAAGATCGGATTCGGAAGAATCTAAATTTTATTCAATAGTATTTGGAGCTTTGCTTGCAGAGAAGGGCATAAACTAATGGATACTGTTATCTTAACACTTAACTGCGGGAGTTCTTCTATAAAATACAGGCTTTATAATTGGACAAAAAAGGAATCACTAGCAACTGGTATAGTTGAGCGTGTCATAGTAGGCGGATCTTTTTGTGTCCATGAGGTTCCCGGCCGGGGAAAGGTTATTATTGAGCAGGAATGTCCTACTCATAGGGAAGGAATTAAACTTGTGGTGGATTCTCTTGTTCACCCAGAATATGGGGTTATTAAGGATTTGTCTGTAATCCGGGCAGTTGGGCATCGTGTCGTCCACGGAGGAGAAAAATTCACAAAGTCTGTTGTTATTACGACTGAAGTCGTAAATTTTTTTAAAGAATTGACAGACATCTGCCCATTACATAATCCCCCAAATATACTAGGGATCGAAGCATCTATGGAATTATTGCCTCATATAAAGCATATGGCGATCATGGATACAGCCTGGCACCAAACCATGCCTGAAGATGTTTATATATATGCAATACCTTATGAATGGTACGAAAAATACGGTGTAAGGCGGTACGGATTTCACGGCACTTCGTTTTTATATGTAGCAAAACGTGCGGCAGTACTACTTGGAAAGAACCCCTTTGAATGTAATCTTATATTGTGCCATATAGGCAATGGTGCATCAGCAAATGCAGTGAAAGATGGGATTTCATATGATACATCAATGGGTTTTTCTCCATTAGGAGGTCTTGTCATGGGCACGAGAGCAGGGGACCATGATTCAGCTATTTGCATTTATATTATGAGGAAAGAAGGGAAAACATTAAGGGAAATATTTAATATCCTTAACAAAAAATCTGGCATTTTAGGAATAACCGGTAAGTATACAGATAGGCGGGATGTAGAAAAAGCTGCCGGACAGGGAGACAAACGGTCTAAACTGACAATTGATATTGAGGCGCATCGGCTTAAAAAATATATTGGGGCCTATGCAGCTTCATTAGGGAGAGTTGATGCAATAGTCTTCACAGCTGGGGTTGGTGAAATGAGCAGTCTTATAAGGGGGACATCACTTGATGGCCTTGAATTTATGGGTATTAAGTATGATAAAAGAAAAAATGAAATAGCAAAAACAAGGAATTCCGAAAGTGACATATCGGCACAGGATTCAAAGGTAAAAATATTTGTGATTCCAACAGATGAAGAAAGGGTATTTATCGAGGATGTTATTGCTCTGCTTGAAAACAAATATGATGTACACACTAATTTTACTTATAGATTCCAGTCAAAAGAATATACAAATAGTATGCGGGACATGGCTTTTGAAAAAGAATGCCAGGAAAGGCCTGAACTGCGTGAAATAAAAGCGGAAATTCCTTAACTTATTAAGGTTTCTGAAAAAATGAAGAAAGTTTCTGTTCTTTTATTTTTATTTTTTTTTCTTTTCATAAGCTGTAAAAAGGAAAAACAAGATCTTTATACTTTAGGGATTTTTCAAGTCAATGATGCTCCTACTTTGAATGTTGTGAGAAAAGCATTTATTCGTGCACTGGAGGATAATGGCTTCACTGATGGGAAAAACATCCGGCTTATTGTAAAAAATGGTATGGGTGATATTCCTGAAATTCATAGAATTGCGCAGGAATTTGTTGCGCATAAAGTTGATATGATTATTGCTTTGTCAACTCCATGCCTTCAAGCTGCACTGAATTCAACACAAGAAATTCCTATCATATTTTCTTCTGTGGCTAATCCTTTTTTGGTAGGAGTAGGGAAGTCTCCAGAAAATCATTTGGGGAATGTAACAGGAGTTTCTTCCCGAGGGCCTATTAAACAAAGTTTGGCTTTTATAAAAAGTGTCATGCCAGGTGCAAAAAGAATTGGAACACTTTGGACTCCTTCAGAACTGAATTCGGAGTATTACCTTAGTCTTGCAAAAGAAAGTGCTGCTGAACTTGGGTTAGAAATTGTAGCTATTCCTATTGCAAACACGAGCGAAGTTTTGATTGCTGCCCAGCGTTTGATAAACAAAAAGATTGATGCTATTTATCAGATATCGGATAATACTATAAATGCTTCTTTTGAAGCTTTGGGTAAGGTGGCGGAAGAAAATTCAATTTCTCTCTTTGGAGGGTTCCTGCTTTCTACTAGACTTGGAGCCTGCGCAGCCATGGGATGGGATTTTTACAACATGGGCTATAAAACTGGTGAGATTGCTTTAAGAGTTAAGAATGGAGAGAATCCGCTTGATATTCCTATTAAATACATGAATGATGTCAGACTTTATCTGAATTTAGGCGCGGCAGAAAAACAGGGAGTTAAATTTTCCCAGGACATCTTAAATAGGGTAGATAAGATTGTTGGGCTTGAGTAGTTATAGCATCCGAAGAGGTAAATTTTGTATACTATTGCTAGAGGCAAGAAATGAGGATTTGTGGGTTATTAAAAGAAAATCATATTTTTCTTGAATTAAAATCTGGGCAAAAAAAGGATGTTTTGCGCAAGTTTGTTCTTGGACTGAAAAAGAGAGGTTTAATTTCCAATGAAAAAACCGTTCTTAAAGCTCTGTTGAAAAGAGAGGCTCTGGGGAGTACGGGACTGGAGAAGGGAATAGCAATTCCACATGCATTAACAGATGAAGTGAGAGAATCTTTTATAGCTCTTGCTTTGATAAAAGATGGGGTGAACTTTGGTGCGGTGGATAAGATGCCTACGTACATCCTTCTTCTTTTATTAGGGAATAAAAAAAATCCCGGGATTCAACTTAAGATTCTTGCCCATATATGTCGTCTAGTAAAGGAAACAGAAATTGTACAGAAATTAAAAAAGCAAAATTCGCCTCACGAAATTTGTATGACTTTGGAAGATGAAGAAGGGAAAATACTGTGAAGCTTCTGATATTGATTCTTAATAAAGTTGAAAAGTTAGAAGAAGTACTTGAAGGGTTTATTGAAATAGGAATAACTGGAGCAACGGTTATTGAAAGTGTCGGAATGGGCCAGATACTTTCAGAAGAAGTACCGATTTTTGCCGGCTTAAGGTTTATGTTTGCAGGTGCCAAACCTCATAATAAGACAATCTTTTCGGCGATTAAAGACGAAAAAGAGAAACCTGCTATCAAGCTATTGCAAGATATATTAGGAGATTTGAATGATCCTGGGACAGGAATTGTTTTTACAATTCCTATAGATAAAATTGAAGGGCTAATGCCTGAAATTTAGTTTTTATGCAAGCTATATATGCCTTTGGCATTCTCATTTTAATCTCTTTTCTTGGGGCTCGGTTTGTTTTCAGAAGAAAGAATATATTTTCCCCTTTAAATTATTTCTTTTCCTCTGGTCTAATCTATATTTTTTTAGGTCTCTATCTCGGAAAGCACGGACTGAATATTTTGAGTGTTCAGGTTTTGGAGGGACTTACACCTCTTATCAGCCTCGGTTTGGGGTGGATAGGTTTTTTATTTGGCTTTCAGCTTGAGCGTAAATATTTGCGCAAGTTTCCAAGTAATTATATAGCACTTTCTTTCTTTCAGTCTCTATTTGTATTTTTTCTTGTTTTTGTAGTTGTTTTTTCAGCATTGAAACCTTTTTTTGCTTCTTATTCTGTTTTTCTTCTTTATGGCATGGCTGTTACCTTGGGGCTTCTTGCAAGTATGAATTCTCCTGCACTTCTGAATGCTGCCTCATCAAAAATTCCAGAAAAAGGAAATTATTATTATTTGGCTCGATTCCTGGCCAGCATAAGTGCATTCTGGGGTATAGTAGGCCTTGCTTTCATATCTTCCTTTTGGCATTTCCCTTTTTTTGAATCAAAGGTTTTTGAAAATGGGCTTTTATTTCTGCTTATCTCAACAGCTTTTCCTTTTATCCTGGGCTATTTTTTTCATTTTTTAACTTTGAAAAAGACTTCTGAACAGGATCTGCTGGTTTATATTTTGGGATTAGTTTTTTTTGTTTCAGGTGCTGCTTTCTATTTTAACCTGCCGACTCTTTATGTATGCATGGTAATGGGCATCACTTATTCAAATTTAACAAAGATTCATGAAGAGATATATCCTCTATTCCTGGTAACCGAGAAGCCATTGTATATTGTTTTGCTGGTTCTTATAGGTGCTCTTTGGGATTTTAATATTAGTTATGAAGTAGCAATATTAGTAGCTTTATTGTTTGTAGTGAGAATTATTGGCTTTGTTTTTCCTCTCCGTTTATTTCAGAAAATTCTTAATTTTTCTTTTCCACTGCCAGCCGTTTTTGGACTTTGTTTTTTATCCTATGGTGGAATTGGAGTAGCATTTGCAGTAAGTATTAAATTGGCTTATCCGTTGGTACTTACGGATGTTTTTCTTTCTTCAGCACTGATTGTTATCATTCTTAGTGAAATTTTAGGCCCATGGGCTTTAAAACTTTCTATTTTTCCCCTTGATTCTGAGAAAAAAATATGATTTTGCTTGCGATAATTGTTGTTTTGATGTTTTTTCTAAAGAGTCCTGTTTTACAGCCTTTTTCGAATAACCTCCAAAGTTCCTCCATAGCCCTTGGATTTATCATGGTTTTCGGTTTTCTTTTCGGGAAAAAATTAAGCTGGTTTAAACTTCCTCAAATTACCGGTTTTATTATCGCTGGGGTTCTCTGTGGACCGTACGTTTTAAAATTTTTGAGTGTAACAGATGTGAAAAATTTGCAGATCATAGATGGGTTGGCCCTGGGATTGATTGCCCTGACTGCAGGTGGGGGAATGCGAATGAAAAAGCTCAAGGGAAGTTTTAAAACTATTTCGGCAGTTGTTTTTTTTCAAACATTCATCATTCTGGCAGGATTTGTTGTTTTTAGCTTTGTGGGCAGAGCCTTTTTCCCGGAGATGATACTATTTCAAAATGTTGCAGCATCTATCCTTTTAGGCACTCTGGCTACAGCAACATCTCCTTCTACTACAATAGCTATTATCACAGAATGCAAATCTAGAGGAAAATATACAGATTTTATTCTGAGTACGGCAGTAGTTAAAGACTTTTTTGTAATTATTCTATTTGCATTTTCCATTGCCATTTCAAAATCTTTAATTTCTCCATTTAAAAGTTTTGACTTTGGTTTTATAGGAAAGACTCTGCGGGATGTGGGAGGCTCTGCAGTAATTGGCATTATTATTGGGGGAGGGATTATTCTATACCTCAAATTTATTAAAAAAGATATAACACTTTTTATTCTAAGTATTGCTTTTTTTACTTACCAGATATCCCGTAGCTATGAATATCATCCTCTTCTAATTTGTCTTATGGCTGGTTTTATAGTGCAGAATCTTTCTTCTCAAGGAGAGAGCTTAATATTAGCAATAGAAAAGATATCTGTTCCGGTTTATGTTGTATTTTTTGCGATTTCAGGTGCGTCAGTTAACCTCGGAGTATTGAAAACGACCTGGTTATTAGCATTGATTTGTGTTGTTTGGAGAGGGGTTTTAAAGTTTTTCGGGACATTTACAGGAGCTAAGTTTGCTAAGGATGACCCCGGCATTCAGAAGTATAGTTGGGCGGGGTTTATTTCCCAGGCAGGAGTTGCACTTGGCATGGCTATTGTTATAGAGAATGTTTTCCCTGAATGGGGAGGAGAGTTTAAAGCTTTTGTATTGGCTATTATAGCTATCAACCAGATTATTGGGCCAATCCTACTTCAGAAGCTTCTAATAAAAGTTGGTGAGGCTGGAAAGAGAGAATTAAATTCAGGCTAGAAAGTTATGATATTTTGCCCCTTACCAACCGGAATCGAGCTTTTTATGGCATCGTATGTAAGACTGCCTGCGAGATAACATGATTTTTTAAGGGGAATTTTGTTTACCAAGCAGCATAGAACGGCAGATGAGAAAAGGCATCCTGTTCCGTGGACATTTTTTCCTATTCTTTCTCTTTCAAATGAATAGAAATTAGACCCGTTATAAAGCAAATCTATTGGAGATTCTGGGAGATGTCCTCCTTTGATTATACAGGGAATCCCGCTCATTGCAAAAATTCTCTGGGCGGCTTTTTTCATGTGCCCTGGGTTCTTGATATTGATTCCGGATATCAATGAGGCTTCTTCAAGGTTTGGTGTGAGCAAAGAAGCTTTTCCGGATATTGTATTTATATAATCGGAAATGGCTTCTTTTTCTATGAGCCAAAAACCTGAGCTGGATTTAAAGACTGGGTCCACTACTGTTGAGATATCCAGATTTTCAGATAATATTCTGTCGATTATTTGGAGGTTGTTTTTGCAGCCTAGCATGCCAACTTTGATCCCAGAGAAATGAATATCTTTATAAAGAGTTTCGTATTGGTTCCATATTAACTCCGTGGGAAGGCAGTGGATTTTTTCTACATGCTTAGTGTTTTGCGCTGTTATTGAAGTTAAAATTCCCATCCCAAGGAAATGTCTATGCTGGAATACTTTCAGGTCGAGCAGGATTCCTGCTCCTGATGTTGGATCGTATCCTGCAATCGAAAGAAGAACTTTTCCCATGAGCTTTTTTCCCTCTATATCGACATTCTTTACCCTTTGGGCGAGCCGATCTTACTACATCTGCTTCGTTACAGCGCATTTGTGGTGAATGACCACAACTTCATGCGCTGTGCCTTGCATCTGCAGCAAACTCAAATCGTATCAAAAAACAGGCATAAAGACTAGATCAAGAGGTTATAAACTTTACGATAAACAAACATTGTGTTAATATAATTTCGGTTTTATATGAATTTGAGAGCTCATATTTTTTTTTCGGGGAGAGTTCAAGGCGTATGTTTCCGCAGCTATGCGCAGGAGTGGGCTTCTTCTCTAAATCTTACAGGCTGGGTGAAGAATTTAGTCGATGGCAGGGTTGAAGTATTGGTTGAGGGGGATAAAGAAAGAATTGAAAACTTTGTCAGTATATTAGAAAATGACCATCCCTATGCAAGAGTTGAAAATGTGGAAATAAATTGGGGAGAGTATCAGGCAGAATTCGACAGTTTTCGAATTACATGGTAGTAAAGGAGGTAAAAATGTTAAAAATTAGCAAGAAAGATCAGCCGAAAGTTGGAGTTTTTAACGGAGTCACGCGCCATACTCTTGCCTGTGGTAAGGATATATTGATGGCAAGATTTGAATATGAAAAAGGTTCCATGGTTCCTTTGCACAAACATTCCTACGAACAGGTGACAACAATCCTGGAAGGTGAACAGAAGATCAGAATAAAAGGAGAGTCAAAGAAAGAAGAGTTCATTGTGAAAAAGGGTGATACATATATTGTGCCTGCGGATTTTGATCATGAACAAATAACTATTAAATCATCGGTTACTATTGATGTGTGGAACCTTTCTCCTTAATTTAATATGATATGTTACAGAGTTGTAGGTTTGGTTGTTCTTTACTTTATTTTGTTTCCAAGAATTTTTGGCGGCATTCATTAGAGCAGAAATAATACTCTTTACCTTCATATATTTCCTTAATGGCATCTTCTTTAGGAAGATAAGTATTGCAGATTTTATCTTTCACCATAACACCTGAATGATGTTTTGAAGCGGATGGTTTTTTACTGCTTTTTTTAATTGCCTGGTAAAAACGTATGAATAGATAGATGATATATGCGAATAAAGCATATAAGAGAATTCTAAAAAAACCTGAAGCCATATCTTTATATTTAAACGATTTGATAAGATATGTCAAACGTGAGTCATTCATAAAAATTGCTGATATATTATATAAATTGAGCCTAACTTTGATCGTTCCCCATGAACCTTTCAGAACTAGTTTATCCTATGCTTTCTAGATAATATAATTTAAATCTATTATCAGCAATTTTCACCTTCCAGGCGAGCCGATCTTACCGCATCTGCTTCGTTACAGCGCATTCGTGGTGAAGGACCACAACTTCATGCGCTGTGCCTTGCATCTGCGGCAAGCTTGGCTCGTGAATAACCCACGTTCTCCTGGATTATTCATAAAAATTGCTGATAGAATTAATATAAAATCAAAAAGCAGATGAATTTGAGGGCATGTCTGCGCTCCACTAAAATTTTTAACGCCATTTCCTCCCCGATCTCCTCAGCTCTGCTGGAACTCCGCATGTTTATCTTAAGCAACGTCACAAATGTCTCCTAGCCATCATTAACACCGCCCTTTTGATTATACAGTGCTCACACATCCATCAGGTCCGACTCACTTTGTTGGATTCCCTCGAAGATCGACTCAAAAAGGCTAAATCTTTCAATGTCGCTTCTTCCATCCCCTCAAATTCATCTGCTTTGCCTTGTATAGATTAATATCCATATGTTAATCTTATCTCTTTGGTTCTTTATTATTTATAGATTCTGATCTAGGTTAGGGTGAGAAAGCCATGAAATTTTTATTGACTCGGGAACAGAAAATGCTTAGGGAATCGATCGAAAAATTTGCCCAGGAAGAAATTAAACCTCTGCTGGGAAAGAGAGTTAGAAAAGAAAAATGTGGAGGTGAGCTCGTATGTAAATTGGCAAGAATGGGATTATTAGGAATAAATGTTCCTCAAGAATATGCCGGATCAGCCTATTCTAATGTGGATAATATCATCATTCTAGAGGAAATTTCAAGGGCGGATCCTTTGATCGGCCTCCTGGTTGTAGCACACAACTCCCTCAGTGTGAATCATATCAACATGTTTGGTAGTAAAGAGCAAAAGAAAAAATATCTAATCCACCTTGCTTCCGGACAAGCACTTGGAGCCTGGGGTTTTAAGGAGGCTAGGATAGGGACTGATAAAAGTACTATGAAGACCAGAGCGGAAAAAAAGGGCGACTATTGGATAATAAATGGGTCAAAGCTTTTTATTGTCGATGTGGATTTTACTGAAATCCAAGTTGTTATGGCCTTAACCGATCCTGAAAAAGGCAGGAAGGGCATTTCTTCTTTCATACTTGAGAAAGGGATGAAAGGTCTTAAACTAAGGAAAAGAGAAGAGAAATTAGGTAAAGAAGCGAATTGTACTTCTGAGCTGTTTTTTAAAAATGTAAAAGTTCCTGCTTCAAACTTAATTGGAAAAGAAGGAAAAGGATATGAACAGGCAGGAGCTGTTTTGAATGACTGGGATGCTAGTATATCTGCCTTTTTGTTGGGGGTTACAGCAGGGGCTTTAGAATTGGGGTCTAAGTGTGTGAATGGAAATACAGATTTTAGCCAAAAATCAGGCGATATTAAAGAAGTTCAATGGATGCTTGCTGATAATTTTACTGAACTGGATACAGCGCGTTTATTAACATACAGGGCTGCAATTATCAAAGATCAGGGGGAAAATTTCTCTAAAGAATCTGCGATAGCTGTGTTTTTATCCGGCAAATTAGCTGTGAAGGCTTCGTCTCTAGCTATACAAATTCTTGGAGGGTTATCCAAAAGCCAAAATCTTGAGGATTCTAACATATATTCTATTTTAACGGACAACAGTGAAAACACACTTGATATCATGCGCTTAGTTTTGGCAAGGGATGTCCCATCTTTCTTCCACGTGGGCTATTCATAAAAATTGCTGATAAATTATGACAAGTAAAACTAGCTTTAATCGTTCTCCAAGGAATCCTCAAAACTAATTTATCCTCTATCATATCGATAATATAATTTAAATCTATTATCAGCAATTTTCACCTTCCAGGCGAGCCGATCTTACCGCATCTCAGGCTGTGTCATAACTGGCATTAAAATAAGCATTTTATTTCAAATTACAAAAATAAAAGTCTCTCTAAGGTAATTTTTCATTAATATAGACATTTATTTGTAATTTTAGAA
>Ga0307421_1000026_pt1 | contig 87116 bp, 65 predicted proteins | sample SalMarWE160270MG_FD_202163 | JGI IMG/M metagenome (GOLD analysis project Ga0307421, IMG submission 202163) | Salt marsh sediment microbial communities from the Plum Island Ecosystem LTER, Massachusetts, United States - WE1602-70 | ecosystem: Environmental > Aquatic > Marine > Intertidal zone >... | reverse complement strand
TACGGGCTTGATCCTTGCTGTGATTACGGCCTCTATGCTAATGCCCACAGAGGAAAGATGAGAAAAGCAAGCGCCGATCCTTTGTGTCCCCTTATTATTGAAGATGAAGACCCCTTTATACCCTCTAGATTTCCTAAGGCATGTCAATTAGTTTTGAGTTAGAATAAACCATCCAAAATCCGTTTATTATCTTGATTAACCTAATCAATTTTAATAAAATCCCTTATGAGGGATACGGCGCAGATCTGGAGGATTGTTTTTGGGCAATGCCTCTTATATGATTGCGTTTGTATCCCTTCGTTTTTCTCCGACTTCGTGTCCGTTTCCTTACCTCTTCAGGCACAGTGAATTCCCTCGTTATTAAAATTTTAGCTTCCATTTTTGTTATAGGCCTTCCTTCAATATCTCTGAGTTCATAGGGCCTTTTGTCTTTTAACACTCTGATAATTCTTCCAATTAGATGAGTGGATACAGCACAAACCGCCTGGTTATGACAATTACCCTTATGAACCATTTGGTCATAGTATACCTTTGACAGCTGGGGATCCCATTGTCTCGCTGTATCAGATGCTAGGTATAAAGCACGGCGGTACCTTGAAGGCCCGTCTTTGGTGATGTTTAACCCCTTCTTAGAACTCTCACCAGAGTCTTTCTGTCTCGGTATCATTCCTGAATAGCCCCTTGCTTTTGATTGGGAAGAGAACCTTTCCGAGTTCCCAAGGATTCCCAAAAACACCGGACCAAGAGTTTCCCCAATCCCTGGTATAGTTTCTATGTTCTTAGTGGGGTGTGCTTGCTTATAGAGTTGTTTTATGGCTTCATCAACTTTTTTCTGAATTTGCTCATGACTTTCCAGAAGCTGTAGCTCACACTCAACCTCTTTTTGCAGTTCATCAAAATCTATGTATTCATCACAACGATCAAACAACTCACATCCTCTGATTGCTGCTTTATAGAGCCGTTCGGCTAATCCTTCTGAGGGCTTCTGTCTACCTGCTTTTTCTAAGACCCTGTGCAGCCTAGAAATCCCTAAATGCTTAACCTTAAAGGGGTTGGTATGCTTTTTATAAAACGCTTTTGCTCGTTCTCCATATGGATCTTCAAAACAATCTGTAAGCCCGGGCATGACCCAATGGTACAAGGATTTTATGCGGGTCTTTATAGAGACTATCTCTTTAGAGATCTTTTCTCTCTGCCGACATCGCCTGTTTAAAGCATTTGTGACTCTATCCGGAAGATAGACTTCTTCAATTGACTCCCTCTCTACAATGGGCATCATTGCAAGTGCCCTGGCATCTAACTTATCGCTTTTGGTATGCCTGGAATAATACTTCCGTAAATCATGGGATTTTTGTGCTTTAACTCTCATTATCTCATGTCCATTCCTTTTCGCATACACGGCCAAAGGAAACCAGCTCATAGAGGTAGGCTCACATATAAATCGCAATTTTACTTCCTCATCTACGTGCTTTAGGACATGCTTGCTCACCATATCAAATCCTTGTTTTGTCCCGGTAAATTTAGCCGATGAGCAAATTTCTGTCCCCTCGCTATTGATGACCTCAGCATGATGCTTTGCTGTCACCCCAAGATCAACCCCGATGTTTATTACTTCCATTACATACCTCCTTTTTATTGTAACTAGATTTTGGAGTGATGCTACACGAGATGCCATTTTTACTGTTCATGAGAGGCTCCCAACATTCAGGACCATCAATTTCCTTAATAGGCGCTTTACCCGTGCAGTTTGGGTAAACATTCTAGACGAAGAGACAGTCATATTTGACTTCTCATAGGATGTTGGTAGATACACTCCAAACCACCCAAGAAAATTGTATGGCTTTTTGACAAAACATCAACTTTCTTCCTCTCATTCTGATACCTAATTGTCTCCATGAGTTAACATATAAGAGGATGGGCTGAACTCACCATTCCTTTCTCTCCCACTGCTGGTTCAGTAGAAATTTTTTCTAATGCTTGATTCTGAGAACGGCTGTAACCAAAAAGGAAACACATCCCGCCCAGGAGACTGATAAATAAATATTGTTTTTTCATTGAATTTCTGCCCTCCAAGCGGCTTTATCGAATATGATACCTATAAAAAAGACATCCGGTCAACAAGAAATACCCCTTTTCCGGCCCTCACCATACAGCTGACTTGACTGGCTTCCAAACGGACTCCCTGTTTTGGATTAACTTCTGTGGACCCGTCCCATTATAAGGACTGTTGTCATCAGGACAAGACATAAATCAGGCTTTTATATGCCCTTTCTCAGGGGAAGACAAAAGGCATGGATTTTGCATTATCACTTGTGGTGCGATTTTTAGTATCTCATAGGAAGGCATGTCAATGAAAAGATGGATAATCCTCCTGGTTTTGGCTTTCCTTCTCTGCACTTCATCCCAAGCCGCAGGCAAAAAAGAAGTGTTTCAGGTAGGAATCTCCTTTGAGCCTTTTTTTCCCCAGGGGGAATTTCATGACATACTGGATCGCATCGGATGGGGCGGCAGCCTGGATGCAATCTATCAAATCCCTCACTCAGACCTTATGATTGGTACAGCCTTGGCCTATCATGTCTACGGAAGAGAAACGCGCTGGGAGCCTTTCAACGTGTATGTCCCGGATGTGCTAGTCAAAGTGAACACCGTCAATGCCGTAGCCCGCGCTCATTTGCTTCTCAGGCTGCAGCCCACTTTTTATGCTATGAAGCCTTATGTCGAAGGCCTATTGGGACTCCAGCATTTGACCACTTATACCCGGGTTTGTGATGATTTTAATAACGAATGTATCGCCAGCACCAACCATATGCGTTCCACAGTACTGAGCTATGGATTGGGCGGAGGTTTTGTGCTGGATCTATCTCACATACCGGGCCCGGATGGCAAAAGGCCTTTATCCATTATGCTGGATGTCGGTATCCGCTATCTACGGGGAGGGTCTGCGGATTATCTGGTCCCGGGAGACATTGAGATTGTTGGGGATACGGTTAACTACTTCATAAGCCGCTCCCCTACGGATATTCTCACTCCAAAGATCGGCGTATGCTTTGCTTTCTAGAGCTCTGATCTTTCAGAGTCGAAAAGGATTTCAAAGAATTTATCGAGTTATTAAACAAAAATAAATCAGGAAGAAAACAGGACCTAGCGGACATAGAAAAGCTGGAAAATATTTAATTCAGTTACAGGTTGGGGTTTTTATTGACTTAACGTTTTTTTTATATGTATGATGGTCAAAAAAAGGAGGAAACCGAATGGCCCAATACACACGCGATAAGATGAAGAAGCTGATAAAAAAGCGTAAAGTAAAGAGCCTTATAAAGACGTTGACATACATGAGAGGAGAAACTTTTATCTGGGATAAGCCGCCGTCAGGAGATAAGTTCGATCCCAACTATCACATCGTGATGGGCAGCATCAAAGGACATAAAGAGTATGTGGAACACTATGGTATCCGGATGGATGCAGCGGAAGCCCTTGGCGAGATCGGCGATAAGCAAGCTGTCGAACCGCTTATCGAGGTGGCAGAGAATGACAACCTGTTTTGTGTGCGTACAACAGCGACTGAGGCTCTTGAGAAACTAAACTGGCAGCCTGATAACAGTGTTGCGGGCGCTGTTTACTGGGTTAATAAGCGCAACTGGGACAAGTGTGTAGAATTGGGTGATGTGGCAGTGGAGCCGCTGATCCATGACTTTGTCTGGGTGAGCCCGAATTCTCGCGTTGTGATAGGAAAGACATTAGCCAAGATCGGCGGATCTGCAGTTGAAGCCCTTATAGAAACCCTTAATAAATGGCTTCGTGAGTACCTCGGGATGGTCGGCCTTGCTTCTATGAAAGGCATTGATCCCATGAAAGGCCTTGGAGTGTTGATGCTCGAATCGTTTTCGGGAATGAGCGATGTATTGAAGCTCACTGCTTGGGCATTGAGTTGGACCGGCGATGAGCGGGCGGTCAAAGCTCTCGATAGCGCGATCAAAACTTTCAATGGTGCGTTTTCCACCCTAAAATCAGACGCATTATTTATGGGATATACGCGTGCGGAATATCTTGGGAAAGAATTAGAAGAATCGCTGGAAAAACTTAAAAAGTCAATAGCTGGCTCCTGAGACTGAACAAAAAAGCCCTTATATAAAAGAATATTATATTATTTTATTATTTAGTTATTTAGGGGACGGGCCCGGGCATCTCCTTTATAATCTATAAGATAATCCTAGATTTCCACAGTTTGCTACCCTGAAGACATCGGCTTTTTACCCCCAAAATATTCCCGCAACCCAAAAATTAAACAAAATAAGCAACCAATTTGACAAACAGAATTGATTTACCTAGTATTTTAATAGAGCTAAACAAATGGGGGCTTAGATGAGAAGGAGATATTTTATCATTCTATTAGGGATTCTTTTATGGGGGTTCAATATAAATTACATAGCTGTTTCTTCCGCTGAATCGAACAAAATGGAGGAGCTTGAAGAAGTTCTTTTAAAAAGTTCGCAATACTGCAGTAAATTAGCCTACGCTGTTCTTGACTTTGTATGCAAGGAAAAAGTAATTGTAGATTTTTTTGCTTTTGACGATAGAGGAGCGTTATCTAGATTTGAACTTCATGCAGCATTACAGCATAAAAATTTTGGAGGAGGGAGAAGGCAGCTCAAATATAAGGCTAAAGAATTGATTTATGACTATCAGCTCATCAGCAAGGATAATAAACTAAACGAACAGAGAATTTTATTAGAGGTTGATGGGAAAAAAGTTTCAGAAGAATCAGATGATATTGAAAGAGGATTTCCTCATAAGCTGTTGATATTAGGTCCCATTGGCCTTTTAAGCGAATACTGGCAGGAACGTCATGACTATAAGATTAAAAAACAAGGTAGGCTATTCGGCGAAAAAATCTTTATTATTGAAGCTGTTCCCAAGCCCGGAAGCACAACAAAGCACCTTTGGGGAAAGGTATGGGTGAGTCAAAAAGATTTCATCATTCTCAAGATCGAATGGAACCAGGAGTCGGCTGAGGGTTACGAGTCTTTTGTCCAGGAGGCAAAACAGAGTGGATTCCAACCAGATTTTTCTTTGATTGCTGAATATGAATATGAGAAAAACGGGATACGGTTTCCGTCAAAATTTGTTTTAGAAGAGTACTATAGACATCCAAAATACAAATTAATCAAAAATTCAAAAAAAACGGTAGTATATTATAACTATAAATTCTTTACAGTAAAAACCGATGTTATCGTGAAATAAGTAAGACATTTATAAAGAATCAATAATCCTTGATTTCGTACGTATAGGCCTTTATGACCTTGTAATCATCCTCGGTAACAACCGTATAAGACCTGTTTATCCGATTATCTTATATTTGACAATGCTGACCAGGTCATCGGCGTCGGTCTCTTTGATGAAGATCGAGTTACCATGGGTACTGATGATCCCTCCGTCAGGTTTTAAGTAAAAGGAATCCTTATAAGATCCGTCAAAATAAAACACATCGAAAAGGTAACCTTTTTCAGGGTCTTTGGTTGAAGTCCGAACCCAGAGTGATTCATTAACAATATACATCGCACTTATATCAAAAAAATATTTCGGCGGGGGCGGTCCCAGTCTTTTTCCTTCTCTGTTATAGATACCCCCCCATCTATAATCCTCAGGGGGTTTCACACGCTTGTATTTCCTGGTGAAGCTTCTCAGCATTTTCTGAGATTCCACATCGAACATCTTTACCATATATTCCTCTGTATTGGCGATGAACAGGAACTTGTTTTTATAGGAAGCAGTGGTTATTCTCCCTAATCCGCTTATAGCGCCGCCTGTTATATAAATCTGATATGGGAGAGAGAGATGTTCCTTCAGATCCTGGCCTTTCATATCCATGGAAATCAAAACATAGGGGGCATCCATTACCTCTGGCTTATCTCCTGCTTCCGGACGTTCATTTTTAAAAAAATATATCCGGTTATTTTTAAGGAAAAGAAAGCGAAAAAATAAAAAGCTCTGGTGCAGGTTTACATCATCGATGAGCTCGTCGTTGAAATCAAAACTTACGATCTTCAGTGGATTGGAGTTTATTACTATCAATTTCTCGTCATGAAAAGTGTAATCACGGACAGAATTCAACTCTCCCGGCCCTTCTCCTTTTTTGAAATAGTTATGAAGATACTTCCCGTTTTTATCAAGCCGAATGAGAAGGTCATGATCTGATATGAAAATGGATCCATCAGGGGCGACTTTTACTTTTGCGGGGTATTGGAAGAAAAAATCTCCTCCCTTATCTGTGATCCGCAGCTCTTCCTGAAGCTTTAGGATTCGGCCGGCATTGGGATTTGCAGGCCTTTTAGGATTCTTGATGATTTCTTGTGCTTTTTTGATTGCCTCACTTTGAAGGTTAGTGGAAATGAGGAAAGGTATGATGGCCAGACACAAGATAATTTTCTTTTTCATCTTCCTCCCCTTGCATATGAGAGATGATTTAATTTATGTATAAAGCTCACTCCAGCTAACCTGGTAACGCTTTAATAATTTGTATCCGGTCTCTTTTTCAGGCAAACAGGATATTATCTTATCAATTCTTTTTTCCATTGAGATAAATTTTTATCATTTGAAAGCACAGATAAACTTTTTTCATCCAGTTCTTGCCTTATGGAAAAAAGCACCTTTTGGTTCTCTGAATTTTTAAATATATGCATTAAATATTCTTGACCTTTAGTTTTCTTGGCAATAATTGGAATCAAATTAACTGATGATTTTTTTTCAAACAATTCGTCAATATGAATGATATCCCAGTTATTGTATATAAACTCAGTAGCATATTCATAATTAAGGAATATATATACCATCTCATTATAATAAATATTTTTTTCGCTGTTTTTTACTCCTTGTGCTTTTCCAACTAGTTCAAATGCAACACTTTTATCGCCCCTATCAGGCACGAATTTGGAAACCAGGATCAATCCTAAGAGTAGTATTATTGCAGCACTAATAGGTATTGAGATTAAAAGGCTTCCAATAAACGTTAGGCCCTCCCACCCATAGAGTAAAAACAAGGTTGTTGATATTGATGCTAAAATTATGAACGAAATACATCCTAATTTACTTTGAGCTTTGTTTTTTTTGTCTTTAATATCTTCAATATTTTTACAATCACGGCAGAATGGAAATTCAACAAGAAATTTACGTTTTGTGTATGTGAATTCCTCTTTTGTTTCTATACTCCCTCCTCCCCCGTGAGGAAAAGATATTTTTTCCCTCCCATATTTGTCATAATATTTTGTTTCAGATTTTAAGATTTTATCTTGAACATATTCATCAATTTTTTTGCTAATAACTGTTGATATGTCTTTTGACATACAACGAACACAAAACTGGGGTATTAAAGGTTTCTCTACTTTACTGAAGACAGAAATTTCTCCTTTCATTTTAATCTCCTTACATGCATTATAAGTGGGCTACCAAATATTGCCATATGTTTCGATTCATTAGGTATCCACCTTCTAAACAATTGCCTTGCCTATAATACAATATATATAAAAGAGATCAAGTCAATAAAATGTGCAAAACTTGACTTTTTCAGTACCTGGGCTCTGTTTAACGATATTGACTTTGATATTCGGAAAAGCCATAATACAAAAAAACTGAAGCCTGGAAAAACTGAATAATTTCCTCTAAAGAAAACAAAACCCAAACATGAACCTGGATCAATTCGAATGTTTAAGCTTTGACTGCTACGGGACCATCATTGACTGGGAAGAAGGCCTATTGGCTGCTTTGCATCCCATTTTGAAAGCCCATCGAGTATCTGCCGGGGATAATGCTCTTTTGGAATTATTCGCAAAAGCAGAGTCGGAGATTGAAGCTGGTCCTTACCGGTCTTATCGTGATGTTTTGGAGGCTGTTCTTGTTGATATTGGTAAAGAAGTAGGATTTGAGCCATCCCTGGATGAGCTGGCACATTTTCCCATGAGTGTGAAGGACTGGCCAACGTTTCCAGATTCTGCCCAAGCTCTTCGTGCTTTGAGTACTAAATACCAACTCATTATTTTATCTAATATTGATGATGAACTTTTTCGTTATTCTGAGCGGGTTTTGAAAGTCAAATTTGATAATGTTTTTACAGCACAGCAGATAGGCTCTTACAAGCCGTCCATGCGTAACTTTGAGTACCTGATCCAAAACGCGGTAGTCCCAGCACACAAATTACTGCACGTGGCGCAAAGCCTTTTTCATGACATTGTGCCTGCAAAAAAAGCCGGACTTTCCACAGTTTGGGTCAATCGGCGAATGGGAAAGGATGGATATGGCGCCACACTTCCGGCTGTGGCTGAACCCGATCTTACCGTTCCTGACCTCCGCACTCTGGCTGTGCTTGCCGGGACCTTATAATATGAAAAATTCCCAGTGGCGATTTTGTTTTACTGGATGTGATTTTTGGGGGCAAAAAATCGATGTCTTCAGGGTAGAAAACTGTGGAAATCTATGGTTATCTTATTGATTATAAAGAAGATGCCCGGGCCCGTCCCCCTAAAAGCAGCTGGCTGCCAACGCGATCAGGAATTGACCGCTGTAATAAAATACCAAACTGATGCGGTTGTATCTCAATGGCTTCCAGAACTTATTGGCCGCCAGAATCACATCCGAAAAGTAGAACAGCAGGGCGCCGGACGCGATCATCCAGGCCTGATCCAGAGTAAGTTCGGGGCTGGCCCAGGTCGAGAAAGCCCGGCTCACCATAAAGGAAATGACCACGATGTATCCGATGACCGGTCCCTTCATCGACCCCAGATTAGGGCGGATCAGTATGTAAAAGCCTGCTCCTGCAGCCGCCAGGATCAGCGCCCAAAGGAGATCCCACCGCGTAAATCTCCCTAGAGTCAGAAAAACAGCCGCATAGACAATATGGGCCGCCAAAAAGAATCCCAGTCCTGCTAAAAAAGCCTTCCGCTTTTCCTGAAACATCAGGGCAATATCCCCAGCCAAGGAAAACAAAAGCCCCAGGACCACACCGAAGGTATAGGTCTTATTCCATGACGGCTCCTGAAGAGACATCAGGGCTGCGGCGATTACCAGTAGCGTAGAGATGGGCTTTAGGACGTAAAACTGCCATCTTCGCTTCAGAAACTCGGCCCTGATCAAAAAGAACACAGAGATGACCAAGGCGGGAATGAAATAAAGTGCAGGTTGAATCATGGCGTCTTGTAGTTTTATTGCTTCAATCTGGTCAATCTGGTTCCTTTAGCTAATCGGGAAATTCATCTTCCCTGCTTCCCAAAGTCATGAAACCTGGGTCTCTGCAGGATATCCCACTGTCTGAGCAAAGAGAACCCGCTGTTCCGGGCGAAGATGGAACTCTTTATGGGTGTTCTGTTTGTCGCAGTTGTGGAAGTGGGCAGCCAGTCCGATCGAAGCCGCATACAGGTAGATGTTTTGGGCTATAAGGCCTGTGGCCACATAGTAATAGGATTTTTGTATCTCCGGATCCTTAAGTCCTGGTTCCTGAAACGGGGCCTCTTTGTATTTGGCAATATCAACAACAAAAAATAGGCTCAAAGGCGCCTCAGCTGCTCTGCGTCTGCGGGCTCTGTGACGGAAGTCGCCGGCAGAGACAGGTTTCAAACTGTGTTCCATGGCGTCATAGAGGTAGACTCCTTGAGGGAAAGTAATGTAAAGATCGATTTCCTGAGAGTTGCTTGCTGAGGCCGCGGTTCTGCCCGGCCTTCCGCGGAGCCCATCAGGCCGGTTCACTCCAAATGCAGCCCAGAGCAGATTGGAAAGTATCTGAGGGGGAAGCTCTCTGGAATCCATGCTGCGGATAGTCTTTCTCTCCTTTAAAGAGGCCAGCACAGATTGGCCCCCACTGGTTTCCGGCTTGACAAGCTTTATGGGTTTTAATTCCCGGGTGTCATGAGTTGCTTCTTGAGGTTTTGGTTCCTTTATGAATCCGGCTGCTGTTCCTGTGAGGATGGTGAGAGCCGGAAGTGTGTTTAAAAAGGTTCTGCGTTTCATAATCCCCTCCTTTTTTAAAATCTGAGAAAATTTTACTATAGTTCAGGATGTCTTTCACTTCAATCCAAATCGTATTCATCCCTAATGTTTCCAACTAATTCCTCGAGAATATCTTCAAGGGTAATCAATCCTGAAATTTTACCTTCTTTATCTAAGACCACAGCTTGATGGATTCGTTTCCTTTTGAATCGGCGAAGTTGTGTATCAATCTTATCTTCTTCTGAGACATAAATTGTTGGTCTTAAAATATTTTTTAATGATATGCTTTGTTTTTTAGCAATAAGATCAAACAGGTCTTTTACATGAACGATTCCCGCTATCTCAGACTTTTTTTCTGATCTCACAGGAAACCTCGAATGGCCTGTCCTCACAATTTTCCTCAATATTTCTTCTTTTGGCGCATCTATTTCCAGAATGGCCATCTTCTTTGCAGAAATCATCACCTCTCCGACTGATTTATCATTTAATGTAAAGACACTTGTGAGCATTCTCTTTTCATCCGGAGTGATGGCGCCCGAATCTCTTCCTACCTTGATAAAGGTTTTCAATTCAGCTTCAGTAACCAAAGGTTTTTTAATTTTATTAATATCCAACCCGATCAGCTTTAATATCTTTGTGCTAGTGTATGTAACCACCCACACAACAGGCTTGAAAAAAGCCATCATCCATTTCATAATAGGTGCTACTTGAAAAGAAACCCGCTCATTATAATATTTTGCATAGACTTTTGGCATGATCTCAGCAAAGATCAAAATTATGAATGTTAATACTGCCGTCACATAAGCAACGCCTTTATTTCCCCACAAACTAATGGCAAGAGATGTGGCAAGAGATGTCATTGCCACGTTCACAAGATTATTTCCAAGCAGTATAGTTCCTATCAATCTGTCAGGTTCTTTGAGTACACGTTCAACTATCCTTACTCTTTTTTGCCTTGATTCTGCAAGATGTTTCAAACGAAGCTTGCCTACTGCCATAAGAGCTGTTTCGGATCCGGAAAAAAAGGCGGAAAAAAATAACAGGAATACTAATGAAATAAGCAGAATTAATATATTCAAACCAATCATCGCAAACCTCCCATCAACCAACCTCTTCTTTCCACTGAACATGCTTATAAAGAGCACAAGAAAGAAGATTTACAAATGGATTATATGGGAATTGACCTACATAATCAATGCTCACATATCACTTTCTGAGGATAAGATTTCTGGCTAACTGGGCTTATTTGTTGTTTGTATTTTGGGGGCAAAAATCATTGATTTGGGGGTAAATAACTGTGGAAAAGTATCGTAATTATATGAAAATAAATAAATTAGCTGGGCCCGTCCCCTATAATTTACTACTATAATTTACTATAATTTAATATAATTAACTCTAATTAATTATAATTAAAAGTTGCAGCCTTTATTAAACTACAGCAAGAACAACAATCAATCCGATCAAAGCAAAAATGATTACGATTATAATCAGAATATCCTGACTAGTTAAATCTCCCGCGCCGGCATCAGAGGCAGTAACTGCGTCATCCATATCCAGGTCTTGTACTGTTGCAGTTGCGGTAGCAGCCTGTACTGCGAAAAGTACAAGCAGAATCCCAATCAATACTGTGGAATATTTTTTCATATCTTGCTTCCCTCCTCTTTCTTTTTATGGGAATCTATGTAATTGTTTCTCACAACTAAGTAGTGCTGTCTTATAAACTCTGCTTCTGGAGCTAGTCTCATAGCTTGACTCAGTATATCCAAAGATTCCTCAAGTTTGCCTATTTTATAATATGCCAAGCCTAAAACGTCAAGCGCAAATGCATTTTTTTTATCCATAGAAACTGCTTTTTCCGCATATTCCAGTGCTTTTTGTTTGTTATCCAATCGAATGTGGGTCATTGCTATGCTGTAAACCGGATAGGGATCAGATGGATTTTCATTGCAAGCCGATTCCCATATTGATAACGATTTCTCATATTCTTTTCTCCGGTAATAAGAGGTGGCCATGTTTATGAAAGTGAGATATTTAGATTCGAGATTTAGAGAATCGAACTCAATTTCTTCAGGAACCACAGCCAGCGACCAGTTTCTTCTGTTTACATCGTCATCCCAGTGCCAGAGTTCGTTGAACATGTCATAATCAGCTGCAAATCTTTCCCCCACTAAGGGATCATGAAAAATTATTTGCTGGCTGTCCTCATCAAAGCCGATGACAACTCGATAATGACCTTTGTTGATTTGTTTGACTGGTTTGTGGAGAACAATAAGAGGTATATCTTTTTTTATAATTTCTTTCAGTTTCTGAATATCTCCAGTGAAAGAATAGCTCATCATCCCGATTGTCCTTGGATAAAAGACCATTTCGGAATTGTATGCGATTTCCTTTTCGAAACCGTGCATTCCTTTTGCTATTTTCCCCTGATTTTGTTTCTCATCTTTCCAATAGCTCAACACCATTGCCATGGCGGCGGGTCCGCAGTAATTTTTCTTTTTCCATTTCTGGAATGGCACTTTTTTTATAATATGACCTATTTCAGGTTCGTTTTTTTCATATTTTGAGATTTGTTCAGCAGATAGACTTGAAAAAAGAAAAGACAGTGTAATGGATATAAGAAGAAATTTGCTTGGATATTCCATTGATTGATTATTTTTTACCTGATATAGGAAACCTTGTCAAGTTCCAGAGCATATAAATAGAATAAATGAAAAAGCAGTGAAATCTTCGAGGCACCTATTTAGCGATTATGTCGCCGAATTTAAGAGTCCCAATAAGCAAGGTGGAGTCAAATCTTAATAATTTGCCCTTTTCATCAAAAAGAGGGTTATTGGGTGGGGCTTCAAAAAGGCCTGGTGAGGCAATCTGTGCGCTCAGCATGAACTCAGTGCCTTCCGGGAAATCTTCAGGGGCTATCTCAAGCCTGAATTGTCCTTTATCATCCTTGTTAATGGTATAAGAAGGGGTCAAGACCTTGCCGTCCCTTATGAGCATTCCACCCTCTATGTCACCATGACTCACCATTGTCACATATCCCTTGATAATTCGGCGCAGGGCGGCTCCCTCTGGCTCGGCATATTCGATTTTCTCTTTTTCGTCTTTACTGCCCCTTACGACTAAGAGTGACACAGAAGCATTTGAAAAGGCTGAGCCGTCTTCCTTTAGTAGCCTTCCTGTAACAATCACTGTTTTCTTCTCAGTATCATCTTTGGGCTTTTCCTCTTCTAATATCTCAATGACCTTCCAAAATTCAGAATCAGTAGGAGCGATCTCTAATTTTTGTCCACCTTGCAGTTTTGACCACAGCTCTTTATTACACAATGCATTGACTTCGCTTCCGTCATCCAGTTTGACTAAGAGGGTGCCTCTATAATCGATATTCTCGAGTTCCACTATTTTAGCTTCATCTAAAACAGATGCGGCACTCACTCCAACTAATGTGCCTGTTTCGGTTTTTCCGCAGCTGCTCATAAGAAAAGTAACAATCATGAGAAAAACTGCGATTTGTGTTTCCATTCTTAAGGACTTGCTTTTGCTTAAATTCATTATTTGCTCCTTTATGTATGGGCTCTGTGAATCTCCCTTTATGACTTTTTATCCCAGCAGTCCATAATTTCATTTTGTTGTGGTCATGTCAATGGGAATTATTCTCAGGAGTTCCCCCAAAAATTTAAGGATCGAAAAGTTTAAGCTGAGAAGTTTGGGTATTTATCATATTTTTGAAGCTCTCTATTCCTTTCTGATGGCGAAAGAGGAGGTTTTGAATACCATCAGCTAGGGCATAGAACCGAAAATCAGGAATTCCGAATAATCGTTTGGCTGCAGTGAGAACATGCCGGGCTAACACTCTTAGTTTTATCTTTAATCCCAGATAAACCATAGCAAAATAGGTCACAGCCAACACCAAAGCCATCATATTCTGAAGCCTTCTGTAGGTAAGGAGTCGAATATCCTCCAGGTTGTAACTTTGTTTAATGAATCGGAGAGTTTCTTCAATCCTCCACCGGGTTATGTATGATTCAATGATTCTCCAAATAGATTTTCGACTCCTTTTGACTCTCTGACTGGTTAAAAGCATCATGGGTTCCTGCCCAAAACCCCGCACCACTACCAGATAAAGACGTTCCTCTCTGCCTGGGAGCTTGACTGGACGCAGGCCAAATTCCAGAAAATAAATCTTTTCCCGCTTTCCTTCTTCTCTAACCACCCTTTCCATGTAAGGCAGAGGACATGCTAAAGCCAGATTATATACCGAATCTTTCCTTCCCCTGTAAGTCAGATGACGTTTCCCTTTGGATCGAGTGATAAATCCCAGCTCTTCATCCAAAAAACAATCCATAATTTGCCTGCTGTCTCCACCCCGATCTAATACCCAGGTACCTTTTTTATCAGTTTGCTTTGAGACCATGGATATAGCTTTGATGATCTCTTGATTTTCACTGCGAAAATCAGGAGCTTTCTGGGAAAAAAGACGACTGTAGAGAGGAGTGAGAACCATCTCACCTGCCTCAGCTCCCACTACGTTACATGTCCAGTACCCGTTGGCCACCTCTCCTTCACTGCCATCCCAAACTCGGGCCATGTATTCCATCTTCCGGGCATATCTCTTTGCTATATCAGAGAGGTCCATAATCAGAAGGGTATCCTCTTTTACCTGGGAACAAGACATCCGGAATAAAGAATGGGTGATCTCTCTCCAAAGTCCTGCCCTCCCTAGCTGACGAGACAATCGGGAGTGGGTCTTTCGTAAAGGAATCTTCTCCTCAAGCGCTCGGGCAATCTCTGTAAGCCGTACAGATTGGCGCACCTGGATGCCGTAGAGACTCTCAGCTATAAAACGACAGATCACTTTGGGCATCCCTGCAGAAAGTTCCCCCGAAAATTTTATAATTTTCTCTCGCAATTTTGAAGCGATTCTGGCATAATGCATTTGGGGCCTCCTCAAGAATTTAAATCTATGGACAGCTTTTAAGCTGAGCCATCCGAGGCCCCATTTTAATCAAAAAGTAAAAAAAGTTCCCCCATTTTTTCCATTTCCACTTGTGATAATGCGTAATTATCAGAAATATAATGAGTTAGGCCTTTTTAAAGTTAATTTTTGGGGGAACTCCTGGAATTATTCTCTTAGGATTCGGATATAGACACAAAGTGTTAGGTAGTGATAGAGGCATTAAAACTTTAAGATAGAGTGTTTTGCAACGAAAAAAAATATAATCTGTTATATAATAACAAATGAATAAAAAATCGGAGAAAATTTCATGAGACAGAAAAAGTTATTTATATTTTTGTTCTGTTTGCTGGTTGTTCAGATCACTTTCGCCCAGCAGCCGGGGGAAATAAGCTATAAAGATGTTTCGGTTTTGCCTGAAGGAATAATGGGCGAACGCATACAGTCACTGATAAAGGCTGTTAACAGCAGCGATCCCGAGGTCATAAGCCGTTTTGTCAATGAAAACTTCACCAAACGATTTATAGACATAGCCCCTATGGAAGAGCATGTGGATATTTTCATGGGGATCTTTGACCAGAGCGGCGGAGTCGACTTCCACAGCATACGCAGCTACACTCCTGAACGGAAAGACCAGACCGTGGTCATTGTCAAAGACCTTCTCTTCAGCTCCTGGCGTGCTTTTGTCATCTATTTTGATGAAAGTCCGAAAATCCTTATTGCTGGTCTTCAGTTCAGCGATGCCCGTGTTCCTTCCAATGTCACGGAAGAACCTCTCTCCGAAAAGGAGCTGGTCCCCGCTGTTCAAAAAATCGTCCAGCAGATGAAGGACAAAAAGATTTTTTCCGGAGCTGTTCTTTTGGCTAAAGGCAGGGATGTTCTTTTCACGGCCGCAGGCGGAGAGGCCAGCAAACGCTTCCATGTGCCCAATAACATCAATACTAAATTCAATCTCGGTTCAATGAATAAAATGTTCACTTCCCTCTGCATTATGAAACTGGTGGAAGAAGGAAAACTTTCTCTGGATGACAGTCTGAACACATTTCTGGATGAGTCCTGGCTGCCGGAAGAAGTTTCCTCAAAAATCACCATCCATCATTTGTTGTCTCATACCTCGGGGCTTGGGAGCTATTTTAATGAGGAATACGACCGGAGCTCCAGGAATTTATTTAGGGCCATGGATGACTATAAGCCTTTGATTAAGGATGACCGTCCTGCTTTTGAACCCGGAGAGCGCTTCCAGTACAGCAATACCGGCATGTTCCTTCTGGGAGTGGTTATTGAAAAGGTGTCCGGACAGGATTATTTTTCTTATGTCCGCGAAAATATTTATGAACCGACAGGCATGAAGAACACCGATTGTTATGAGATGGATTACCCTGTTGAAAACCTGGCTATCGGCTACAGCCCTGACAGGAAGAGTCCTTATGGATGGCAGAACAATCTCTATAAACATGTCATCAAAGGCGGACCGGCCGGAGGGGGATTTTCCACTGTTGGTGACCTGCACAGGTTCGGATTGGCTCTTCTTGAAGGGAAGCTGGTTTCCAGAGAATCGCTGGAGAAGATGTGGATAGATTATACAGGGCAAGGCTATGGTTACGGATTCACACTTCGTGAAACAGCCAAAGGTAAGGTCATCGGGCATGGTGGTGGATTTTCAGGCATCAACTCAAATCTCGATGTTTTTGTGGATTCTGGTTATATTGTGGCTGTTATGTCCAATATCGACCAAGGAGCCAGCCCTGTGGCAAGAAAAATACGGGAGCTCATATCGAATATAAAATAACCGGAGAGGATTTTTGACCTCATTTGATTTTATTTATAACATTACCAGGGATAGAATGAAATAAAGATGTTATTACCCACCTCTGATCATAATAAAAAGGAGGTATAGTGATGGGATTAGTGAGGTTTCAAAAAATAATGACTTACCTTCTCATGATTGTTTCCATAATTATTTTGACCGGGGTTCGTGCTGAAGGAACGACTGTAAATAAAGTTGAAAAGATTGCCGAGAAGTGTCAGGAAGGAGTGCCATCCGCCTGTCAAAAACTTTCAAGAATCGCGCTATCAGAAAAAGAAGATGGACCTGTCCGCAAGATTGCCGTGGCCCATTTAACAGATGAGAGGACATTGAAAGCAGTTCTTCAGGGGAAGGATTCCTATGCATGGTATTTACGGGAGGCTGCTCTATTAAATCCGAATTTGAAGGATCAGTCATTCCTTCTCGAACAGGTTAAAAATATTACCCAGGATGCTCCTCATTCTGTGATTTTGTACAGCGCTATTAAGAATGAAAATATTCCACAAAGCGCTTTGGAATATATAGCATTGTACTCTGATGCCGGTGATATATGTCTTGCAGCAGTTGAAAAACTCACGGATCAAAATATGCTTGCCAATGTGGCTATTAATTCTGTGGAAGAAGATAACCGGGGAGTGATATTCCGTTGGGATGTAGCTGAGGCTGCGTTTAACAAACTCGCGGACAAATCTCAGTTGCTTCGAGTGGCAAGGAGTGCAGCTCCAAAAAGTATTCGTTGTCAAGCAATAAGGATGATCACTGATCCGGTTGCACTGGTTAATTTCGCTAAAAATAGCCTTATTGAGTCTATACGTGAAAGTGCCGTGGGAAATCCCCATTTTACTGACCAGGCACTATTGAAAGATTTCGCTTTAAATGACGAATCCTCTGATGTCCGCCAAGCTGCCGTGTGGAACATAACTGACAAAAAAATACTTACTGAAATAGTTAATAATAATGCAAATGAACTTGATATAAGATGGATTGCCGTCAACAAGATTCATGACCGCGCCCTTTTGGAGGATATCCAGGAAAACACTTGGAGTTCTGAAGTTGAGGAATACGCAAAAGCAATGCTGAAGATGGAATTCCCGATCAATACTGCCAGGTGTTTGTGTGATGAAAGTTTCGCTCAAGAGGAAGAAAAACCATTGAATATAAAAGCGGATTCACCTGTTTTTGTTTTCTGGCCTCGAGGCTATGGTTATAAGTTTACTCCGTTTTTAGTGGGTTCCGGAGAATCTGTTAAAACGATTTTCTGCATGAAAGAGGTAGAAAGTAACCATTGGGTTTTAAGGTTGTTGAAATGGCCGAGTGGAGAACTTTTATTTTCTGAAAGAATTTCTGGGGGATTAGTAAAAGGTGATCGTATTAAAGAGATTACAATAGACAGGAGAACCGGAAAAGAAATAAAAACAAGACATTATTATAACTATTCAAGCAAAGATCCGGATGTAGATGATATAAAAAGATGGATCATGGATCACATCAAACATTAAAATTTAAAATTGTTCTCCAGATTATTCATGCTTCAGACTGTCTACCGGGTTAGCGCGGGCCGCTTTCAGGGTTTGTGCGCTGACAGTAACCAGTGCCACAGTCAGGCCTATGATTCCGGAGAGAATGAAAATTTCTATAGTGATGTTTGTTCTATAGGCGAATTTTTGTATCCACTGCCGCATCACAAAATAGGAGATGGGCCAGGCAATGAGATTGGCAGCCAGGATCCATTTGAGGAATTCCCTGTTGAGCAGGGTGATGATGCTCAAGGTGTTCGAGCCCAGGACCTTTCGGATGCCGATTTCCTTGGTCCTCTGTTCCGCCATAAACGAGGCCAGGCCGAACAGACCAAGACAGGCGATAAATACGGACAGCGCTGTAAAGGACTGAAAAATATTTCCCAGTCTTGTCTCAGATTGATACAGATTATTGAAGTCCTCATCCAGGAATGTATATTCGAACGGGTAACCCGTGTTCATTTGGTTCCAGTCTTTTTCCAGAGATTTGATAGTCCCTGATATGTCATCTGTTAGAATCTTTAAATAGATGCGTCTGAGCCACGGCCGGAACATTTTAAAGGCCAGGGGTTCGATCTTGTGATGAAGGGATTGAAAATGGGCATCCTTCATGACTCCGATGATTTGTCCGTCAATGTCCCAGAATCCGAATCTTTTCCCGACAACGGGTTTCTCTAATCCCATCCTTCTTACGGCTTCCTCATTGACAATATAAGCGGTTTCCATATCTGTGGGATATTCCTTTGAAAAGCTCCGGCCTTCAACAAGGGGAATGTCAAAGGTCTCAAAATAATCATAATCCACAAAATCTGCTTTTATTTCCATTTGCACATCAGGATCCTTTCCTTCCCATTCCGGTGTCCCGGGGCTACTCTGGATGTTTGTGGGAAGGGCCATGGAAGCGGTGACATGGAGCACATCGGGATTCTGCAGGAATCGGTCGCGGATAGTGTCTAATTTCTCTCGGAGTTCGCCGTGGATGCTCAGATAGATCACATGTTCCCGGTCAAATCCCAGATCCAAATTTTTCATAAAGGACAGCTGGCGGGAGATGACAATTGTCCCGATGATAAGAAACATAGAAAGAGTAAATTGAAAAACGACCAGGAATTTTCTCAAAAAAGAATTTGTTCCTGTGGAACGTAGAGTGCTGCCCTTGAGGATGCGGGCTGGATGGAAAGAGGATAAAAACAGCGCCGGATAGCTCCCTGAGGCCAGGCCCGTTATCAGGGCCAGAACTAAAAATCCAAGCAAGAAAACAGGATTATCCCTCCAGGGAGATGAAAGATATTTGCCTGATATGTTATTAAACAGGGGCAGAAGCAGCTCCAAAAGCAGCAGGGCGGCGATAAGGGCAAAGAGTGCCATCAGGACCGATTCGCTAAAGAACTGCCGTATGAGTTGAGATCGTCCCGCACCGACCACTTTCCTCAGGCCGACCTCTTTGGCCCGATTGGCTGAGCGGGCCGTGGAAAGGTTCATGAAATTGACTACTGCGATGAGCAGGACAAAAAGGGCTAGGGCTGTAAAGATCCAAACATATTTGATGTCGCCACGGTTATTGATATCATGCCCCAAATCAGAGAATAGGTGGATATCGGTCAGGGGCTGTAACACCAGCTCGTCCGGGTCTTCCTGTGCATACTTTTTCAGATAGCCCTTAAGTTTCTGATTGAGATCTTGGATGGAGGAGCTTTGATTCAGCATCACATACGTGGAAAAGGAATTGAATTCCCAGTTGTCTCTTGCCTCTTCCCCAATTGATTCCTTGATTAGGATATTAAAGGGGGAAAGAAGGTCAAACATCATGGTGGAATTCGATGGGACTTCCTCAATGATCCCTGTGACAACCACATCGTAAGTGTTGTTGACCGTCAGTGTTTTACCCAGCGGATCTTCCTGGCCGAAATACTTACGGGCTGCCGTTTCGGTAAGGACCACAGAGTAGGGATCGGTAAACACGGTTTCCGGGTTTCCTCTTAGAACCGAAAAAGAAAACATGGTAAAAAAGTCCGGGTCCGCATACCTGTAATTTGGCTCATTGAAACTTTTGTCCCCGTAGGTCACCAGTTGTTTTCGCCAGTAGCCGAACCGTGTGGACTTGACGATTTCCGGAAGATCCGCTTTAAGGGCGGACGCCATGGGGGGTGGTGTCAGGGCGCTGGTGGAATTTGGCTGCACGGCTGATTCGTCGCGGTAAATCCTGTAGATCTGGCCGGCATTCAAATGGAAACGATCAAAACTCCACTCATCGGCCACCCACAGCACGATCAGCATACAGATGGTAAGTCCAATAGCCAGGCCGGAGATATTTATGAGGGAAAAGGCTTTTTGACGGCGTATCAAACGCAGGGTTGTTTTTATATAGTTCCAGACGAGAGCGGGCATGAAACGGCCGGGACGAAGCGGTCGACGGCGGTTGAGCTTGACCAGCCGGTTTTTATTATATTCAGAGGCAATCATGTCAATGGCCCCTACCTGGACAACTGCTTTGTGGAATGCGGCTTCCTCATCCAGTCCGTCTCTTCTATAAGCTTCATAAGCCTCCCGCAGATGAAGCTCGACATCAGCGATCAGTCCGTCCTCGAATACGGAATGCTTGAGAAGGTTTTTTTCCCATTTTTTTATGGCTTTTTCCAGATCGAACATAATGCCTCCTATCATACCTTATACGTGAAGTTACTTTCGCAATTTATGTATGCATTTTTTATGCCAATTGGGAAACATGGATGAGTTCCCAAGAGTCTGTTTGAGTGATTGATGGACTTGTTCGTTTTCGATACACTTGTTGTTCGCTTATGAACAGGTTTTTCCTCTTTTTATGGATGTGAAGGGGGTTTGTCCGTAAAAAGTTGTTCGAACAGGTATTCTTTCCATTCCAGATATGGAGCATCCCACATGTTTGTTTTGAGGTCATCCACAGCCACCCAGATTTTCATCTCATTGGCCGAGAAAATGACAGAATACTCTGTGCTTCCGTGAGAAACGATTTGGAGAAGTCTTTTGGCTTCAGGTATTCCCAGAGCTTTTTTCTGGCGGGTCCAGGCTTCCATTCCATTCATTCCTGCTTCATAGCGCCAGAGAGAAGAAAAAGAGACTCTTCTGCCAAAGGAAAGCTGCGGTTGATCAGGATCAAAGCCGTAGACCTTATGATGATTGGAAGCCATGATAGTGTGAGGATGGATTGGCCGGACTTCTTCAGGACAGCGCATTTTTCCGCCAAAACGGTCTCCTTCATAAACAAATGCGGGATTTTCTTGTCCCTGAAAAGGCATGGACCACAGGATAATTGAACCCGGAGCTGTGATCCCTCCCCCATCACACTGGAAGCGATTCATCTCTTTCAAAATTCCGGAGGGAGTTATAGTTGGGATTTCCCGTTCCAGGATGTCTCTTTGAATCCAGGAGCATGGAGTGATATTTCCTTTGACCGGTCCGGGGCCGGTTCCTCCCGCATTTTCCATGCTGTAGAGTCCGTCTTCATTTATTCCGGATATGGTGCCTATGAATCCCGGCCACATGAACGAAATCCAGCGCTTATGCCCGGTTTCTGATGGGTCCACCACTGCAAAGATCAGGAAATGGCTGACCGTGACTTTGCGCACATCACACTCCCCGTCCATGTTACGGGCTGCCACCAATCCTCCTTGAAGCGCGGTTTCTTGAGTGAAATCTCCCCAGAATGCAAATTGGGTGCAGGAGGAGGGAGAAGAAACCGGGAAAGCCGCTCTTCGTTCGATATAGGCGTTTATGGCCAAAAGGTCTGTTTGGTTGAAATCGCGGCCCAGAGATTCGACGCCCAGGTCGATCCCGGAGTCTTTCATTCCTTTTATGAGGGCTTGGGACTCTTTTTCGAAATCCGGAGGGATCCGCAGGTGTGTCTCAAGGAAAGGAACATAGACATCTGTGTAGTTTTTGGCTGACTGCCAGACGTCCTCGATGACATAAAATTCAAAAAAATCAATGATCTGTCTCCCCAGAAGATAGCCGTGGGCATAACCGCGTTCTTCGCCTGTACCCTGGAGCTGAAGAACGGGAAGCCCTTTGATCCATCTCAATGCTCCGTGTTCTCTTTGGATGTCTTTTTCAGGAAAAGGAGTGGGAGTGCGGAGGAGGCAATCCACGTTTGTTTGGTTTTCTTTGCTTAGGTCAACTGGAGAAAACCGGGCTCCCGGCTGGGAGGCATACCATCCCAGAGGTTCGACAGGTTTGAAATCAATCTCACTGTCTTTGTCCAGATCCATATAGGCTATGACACTGTAATGACCGGGTGGAAGCTGGGAAAACTCATAAGCAGAAGGCTCGCTCAGAGTGATTTCTTTAAGGGGCTTTTTAGCTCCGTATATATCCATCTTGCTGAGGGGGCGGGCCTCTCCTTGTGCGGGGCCATCCAGTTTGTACAAACGGATGTGAACCGGGCCTTTTTGGTTGCCTTTATACTTGATTCTTCCGGAAAGAGTTCTATGTGATTCAGATGTGACCGCACAGGAAAGAAAAAGAATAATGACAAGAATGGTAATGAGTTGTTTTTTCATTGTTAGGTGCATCTCCAAACCTCCTTATTTATTTTGGGGCATTCAACAGCCGTAGAATCTCTTTAAACTCCGCATCGCCCTTAAGGTGATCCACTTGCTGGGCTTTCCTTTTGTTTCAATGCTTGCCGCCATTTTTCCGTTAAAGGAGTTCTGCATAATCCATCTGCCGTCCTCCGGCTGTCTTTTGAGGACAAGGTCCACGGCTTCCTGCATTCTGTCATCTTTACAGCCGAGGGAGGTTATAATATCAAGAAGGTCTAAGGCATCTGTCTGGTACATCAGGGGAAAGCCGAATTTCAGCCAGCCCGGTTTTGACACCTTTGAGAGGTCATGACTTCTTTTGTGGATATGATGGATGAGGAAGTATTCGACACCTTCCTCAATGATCCTTTTCATATCCGGTGTTCTTTTTTCCTCTGGTACTTCGGCAAGGGCTTTGAGTATCTTGGCTGCTGACATATGACAGGTGTGCTTGCCGTAGCATACTTCATATCTATTGTAGGGCCATTGGTCAGGCGGTGCGGCGCCGTCATCAAAACGCATGTACCTTGTGATGTAATCAAGTGCCTGCTGTGTGCGGGGGTCATTGAGCAGCCCGAATCTTATCATGGAATAGACCATGTTCCCTGTAAGGCAGGGAATCACCATGGAATGGCGTCCTCCGTTCTGCTCGGAGCCGATATGAGAAAAGCCACCGCTTTTACGGTCCTGGGACCAGGTGAATATGAAATCGGCTGCTTTTTTTATCGAATCGGACTCCCCGTTTGTCCCGAGCTCTGCAAGCACAAGAAATGACCATACAGTTCCTTTGTATTTGGAACGCACATAGAAATCCTCGGGATTTCCCCAGTGTCCGCTCTTCTCCTGCTTGGATAATATCTTTGTGACTGGTTCTGAGGTTATGATGCGGTCTTTTTCTTTTCTGACCTCAGGGTCATCTTCCTTTTTATCCAGAAGGGTGGTTAATGTGAAGTATTTTACAGAGGGATTTTCATCCTCAAGCAGCCAGTCCGTGTTGTCTGCTCTCATGTGCGATTTCCAGGACATTTTTAAGCCTTTGAAATTAAAGTTATTTTGAACGCTTGCTTTTGCAGGCACCCCCACCGCTTCCGCTGAAAAAGATCATCACACCCAGGATAAATCCGAAGTTATACCAGTTACCGCTGTTATGGACTTCATATACATTGACTTTGTCAGTAAAGAGCGAAATGATAAAGGTGAAAAGGGAAATAAATCCGTGCCACAATCCGGCCCAGAAACCAGCCACCTTTCCCTTTTGGTTCTGGGAATCTTCCATGGTGTTGGGCCCGGCTGCACATGAGGTCATAAACAAAAGGAATGCTATTGTTATGACAAAAAAGGCCACTCTTTGACGGCTGAGTATGCCCTTGTCGGGACTCGGTTTTTTTAACATATAAACCTCCTTTTGTAGTTTAAAAATTATCTTTTTCGAATTGCTATTCCCAAAGAAAATCTGAAGTTTATATTACATACAAAAGGCAAGTTCAGTCAACGGAAAATGCTTTTTCTCTTTAAAAATCACCTGAAAAGAGATTTTCCTTTTACCTTCAGGAAGTGTATTTTTGGCCCTAAAAAATCATTGTTTTCAGGGTAGGAAATTGTGGAAAAGTATTGTTATCATATTGAATATAAAGAAGATGGCCGGGCCCGTCCCCATAAATTACCATAAATTATTCCCATAAATTATTCCATAAATTATTCATATCTTAAGGCCTCTACTGGATTGGCTAAGGCTGCTTTAATGGCATGATAGCTCACGGTGCCCATAGAAACAAACAATATAAGAATAGCTGAGAGGAGAAAAATCCCTAAACCGATTTTGGTTCGGTATGTAAAATTTTGAAGCCAGCGGGTTGCCGCATAAAAAGCGAGCGGCCAGCCAATAACATTCGCTAACAGCACAAGACGTACCAGATCTTTTGATAACAGATAAACGATTTTAGGGACATCGGCTCCCAGTACTTTTCTGATACCTATTTCCTTCCTTTTTTGATCTACAAGAAAGGCAGATAATCCGAAAACCCCCATACAGGCGATAAAGATGGCTATCAAACCAAAGAGGGCTAATATTTTCTCCATTTTTTGTTCATCCATATAAGCCATGTTGAAAATATCATCAAAAAATCGGTACTCAAAAGGATAATTCGGAGAGAATTTTTTCATTGTCTCTCGGATGTATTCAATGGTCTCCGGAATATTCCCTCCTTGGATTTTCATGGATATCCGGACACCCTGGTTGGGATTGAGATAGAAATACACGGGTTTGATCTCCTCATGAAGGGAAAGAAGGTGGAAATCCTTCATAACACCCACGATTTTGCCTTTGGGGTCAGGACTTCCCCAGTGGCTGAATCCCATACCTAGCTGGAAATGCTCACCCATGGCCTTCATGGCTGTTTCGTTAATAAGGAAAGCGCCGCTTTCATCAGAAGGAAATTCCCGGGAAAAGCTTCTTCCTTTGACTATTTCAATCCCGTAGAGATCCGTATAATTATACCCGATCTCTCCTGCATTGATCCGAATATCTATTTCCTTGGGCATTCCCGGCCATCCCGCGAAGGTTGAGGATTTCACATCATTAGGTAAAAATTGGGAAGGGGCTGCATACAGAATTCTCGAGTTCATTTTTAACTGTTCAAGGACCGGCCCTACATTTTCATAGATTTCATCTCCATGCACTGTTACTACCACGATCTGATCTTTTTCAAATCCCATCTCTTTATCTTTTATGTAGTCGAGCTGATTTCTCACAACCAGGGTGGCTATAATAAGGATAATCGACACTGAAAACTGTACAACTACGAGAACATTTCGGAGTCCTGTTTTATGAGTCCCTCTCCCCTTGATTCCTCTCAATGCGGTTATGGGTTTGAAGGAAGACAGTAAGAATGCGGGGTAGCTTCCGGCAAACAATCCCACGGATAAAACCAGGAATACGATTGACGGAAGGATTTGAGTGAGGCTTTCCCAGCTCAGAGACAGTTGTCGTTCCGCCAGAGAATTAAAGAAAGGAAGAAAAATAAAAGCCAAAAAAAGCGAAAGTGCAAAAGAGAAAAGAGACATCATGGTGGATTCACCCAGGAATTGACGGGCAATCTGACTTCTGTGCGCACCAACCACTTTTCGGGTTCCTACCTCTTTGAGCCGGACACTCGACCGGGCTGTTGTTAAGTTCATGTAATTGATGCAGGCGATAATGAGAATAAGGACAGCTATGGATCCGAACAGGATCAATGTTGAAATATGTGTGTTGCGGCTTATTTCTGCGGAGAGATGGGAATGGAGATGGATGCTTTGTAGAGGCTGAAGAAAAAGTTTTTCAGTCGGAATTCCATACTTTTTTGCAAAGGCATCAAATTTTGCCTCAATATTGGGCGGATCGGTACCGTGTCGTAAGAGAACATAAGTGTAAAAACCGTTCCACCACCAATTTTCCATATTCGTGTTGGAGAGTTTAGCCCATGTTTCATAAGGCATAAAAATATCTGTCATTAAATGAGAATTTGAGGGCATATTTTTGATTACGCCTGTTATCTTAAAATCTGTTTTTTGGTCATACTGCATGACCTCTCCCAGAGGGTCTCTATTACTAAAATACTTTTTGGCGATCTTTTCGGAAATGACTATGGAATAAGGGTCATTTAATGCAGTACCTGCATCTCCCTTAACGAAAGAAACCGTAAAGATTTTAAAAAAGCTTGGATCAACAGCATAATAAGATTCCAGGAAATGCTTCTCATCATTGGAGAAAAGCGTTCCGGATCTTCCACAAACCCGGACAGATGCTTCTACCTCAGGGAACTCCTGCAGAAGAGCCGGTGATAAAGGAGGCGGCGTCATGGCGCTTTTTCGCGGAGGTGGATATGCATGAGATTCTTTGGCTATACGGAAAATCCGATTTGCTTTTTCATGGTGCCTGTCAAAGCTGTTCTCATACCGAACCCAGAGCATAATGATGATCACACAGGCCATTCCCACAGCCAGACCAAAGATATTAATGAATGCGAATACTTTATGCCTTCCAATGGTCCTTAATGTAACTTTCATATAGTTTCGAAACATAACAACCCCCCATTTAATAGCATCGCACACGAATGGCGGAAGAGACTTTAAAATCTGTGTGAAATACCAGAGATTTGCATGTCTATGCCCTTTTGAGTTTGCAATCAGGTCATATTCCTCCTCAAAGTCACCGAGGACCGTATCTCCTAAGTATCTTGGCAGAATAGAGCGAAGTAACCGTTCAAGGAGATGAGGAGGTTTTTTTCCCTTGGTCATGAAAAACCCAGTTTATTCCAGTGAAAATTCAGGTTCTTCTGCCCACATATTCTTTTGGAGCTCTCTTACCTCAGCCAGTGATTTTAGGCCGGCCGGAGTGATTTCATAAATTCGCTTGCTTCTTCCGCCTCTTTTTTGAGTGGGAGTGCTGAGATGTGATCTAACCAGTCCTTTTTTTTCAAGTCGATGAAGAGGAACATAAACAGCACCAAATGACCATTTTTTGCCTGATATTTCAGACACTTTCTTTTTTATTGGAACAGAATATGCCTTTTCTTTTAAATTCATGACTGCAAATAAAATTATTTCTTCGGGACGTGATAGAAACTTCATTTTTTCTCCTAAAAATGATATCCCTTACAATATAATACATATATCTGAATAATGTCAAGAATAATTTATATTATATTGTAAGGAATATTAGATTCTACTTTGATCTAATCAATTTATATTCTGACCAGAAATACTTTTTCTATTTAAAAATCTCCTGAAGATTCCAAGATGAATCGCTTCATTATAGGGAATCCCTCTTTAAAGGCTGATAAATAAAGTCTTCCCTTGGAATCTATGGCCGATGGAAATCCTTTAACATCCAGAGAGTGTATTAGCTTTTGGTTTTTATAGATTTGCATCTGGCTTTTGCTTTCTTCTTCTCCGATTACAGGAATCCCGCGGATGGTGACATACATTATATCTTCATGCATAAGAACTGAGACAGTAGGGAAAAAGACGCTCATATAACTTTTCCCCCCTTCTCCTTTCCCTCCTTGGATTGTCATTGGTCTGAAAAAATCACTTTTTTCCTTTATATTCCCTGATAATTGACCGTCTTCATAGATACGGATTTCATATTTGTGGGGATTCGGGATGAATACAGTTCCGTCGCCCGAAGAACTGAATTTCATAGGAAATTTAGTAAACGGGGCATCTTTGTACTTGGACATTCTTGAAGGAAGAGAAAAGGGCTCTGCAAAGGAGAAAAGCCTGTCTCCTTTGCGGTTGTAAATATGAATACCCAGGTCATTGTTGAATCCCAGAACGGCGATTTGTCCATCCTTGTAGTGTTTGATATCAAAGGCCTGAAAATCCAGCTTAAAATAATTTTGACAGGATCCCTTATCATCAAAATTCAAGACTTTACCCCCGGCACTGTCATAGATGGAAATCAATCCATCGGGATGAACAGCAAATCCAAGGAGCATGGAAACCTCTTCAGGCCCCTGCCCCTTTTTTATGGGGATGCTTCTTAGAAATCCGCCTTGGGGATTGAAAACTTGAATTCTAAACTCTTTTCCGTCAAGGATATAGATATTTTCTTCTGCGTCCAATTGGATGTCACTGACACTGCCGAACATCATGTTTTCGTCTCCATAGTCAACTCCGATGGCTAAATTCTCAATAAGAGAGACGGATTTTTCATCGGATACAACCACTGCTGAGAAAAGAAAAATCATACCCAAGAGGATTGTTGAGAATTTTAAATTTTTTTTATTTTTCATGGTTCCTTTCTCCAAGGTATTTAAAAGAATTTCCTATAAGATATAAACCTAAGGGCTTTGAAAAGGTTTCATTTTAATATATCTTGGAAGGGTGATTTTGAAGGAATCAAAAAATAATTGCAGAAATTTCTTTTTTTGAACTCATTCTTCGGAATCTTTGATTATGATAAAGGGAAGGTAAGCCTTTTTCTCTTGGTATGGATCCATAAGGAGCTTTTGGAATTCAGGATCTTTAAAAAGAAGAGCCCAAAAAATTCCTTGAGCTCTTTTTATGGCAGTATCCATATCATTTGAGAGGTTCAGTTCCTTTACTATCTGGATTGGTTTGTCAGTGATAGGTTTGAGGGAGTCGTTTTTCAGGGCATTCATGACTGTGTCAAAAGTGAAAGCCTCGAGTACAGCGTTTCGAGCGCCATAGTCAATAAATCCTTCACCGGCCACACAAATTTTATACATGATCTGGCCTTTATCACTGAATTTTAATGGAAGTATGTTTCTTACAGCTGCGGCTTTGAATTCAGAAAGAGTGATTTCTTGTTTGGATGATGCCTCTATGCCTGTTATTTCTTGACCTTTCCATCTGAGATAAGAAGCGAACATGGATATGACCGGAGCCAGCTTTTCTTTATTTTCATTCATAAAAAGTTTGTATCGGGCGATGATCTCATCGGGTTCTTTTATGCTTTGGTCTCTGGTTTTAAGATATGTAACCATGAGATCTTTAACCATATAATCTATAAGAAGGAAATTTTCCGAAAGAAAAGAGTCGCAAAGTCGGGAAAGTGTGTCAGTGGATTCGGTTTTTTCAATGATTTTCATGCTGAAGCCGCTTCCTCCCTGATAGACCGTATGGTTCAAAGAAAAACGGCTTAAAATCTCTTTCTCTACATCTTGTTTTTGGACCGGATAGACAGGAAGAATGGGAAAGATGATGAATGACCAGAGAAGCAGAATTAATATCTTTTTTTTCATTGTTGTTCTCCTTTTATAGTGAATTTTGGAGGATTTTGTTGGTTTTCATCTTTTAAGATATATATCCCATAGTACAAACAAGAACGAGATGAAGTCAATGGGAATTCTGTACTATTCTTCCCTCTTTTTGTACATAAACGGACAGAGGATGTTCGGTTACGAACATTTAAGAAGGAAGGTCTATGGAGGTTCCTCATGAATGCCTATATTGGCATGAATTTTGCTGAAATAACGGATAAAAGGAAAATATCATGCTTAAAAACTATATTAAGGTCGCTTTTCGTAATATCAAAAAGTATAAAGCTTACTCTTTCATCAACCTAGCAGGGCTTGCTGTTGGTATGTCCGCATGCATTTTAATACTTCTCTGGGTTCAGAACGAGCTGAGTTTTAACCGGTTCCATGAAAAGGCAGATCAGATCTTTCGTGCTGTTGAGCATGAAAGAATGTCAGATGGAAGAGCCCTCTCTTATCCCCTGTTTCCCACGGGATTTGGTCCTGCTTTAAAAAAAGACTATCCGCAGGTTTTGGAAACGGCTCGTTTAAGGCGGTACAGAGGAAGAATTGTTAGGGTTGGAGATATCAGCTTCTACGAGAATGATTTTGCTTTCGCTGATCCCGAACTGTTAGAAATATTTACTTTTCCTCTCCTTAGAGGGAATAAGGACACCGTTCTATCAGATCCATCATCTCTCATTCTGACTGAGGAAATGGCCAAAAAGTACTTCGGAGAAAAGGATCCTATAGGGCAGGTTGTTAAAGTGGACGGAGCCCATGAATTTCAGGTCACGGGCGTTCTGAAAAACATTCCGCAAAACTCAGATATAAAATTTGATTTTGTCGTTCCTTTTGAAGTTCTGAAAAAATATGATTGGGAGATGAACGATTGGGGAACATTTGGGATCAATACCTATGTACTCCTCAATGAGCACACAGATTATCAAGAATTCAATACACAAATTGAGGATTTCTTAAAAAAATATAGTGAAGACACTATCATGACTGTTTCGCTCCAGCCTTTGACAAAAATACATCTTTATTCAGCAGGGATCGAAGCCTCTGGCACGGAAGGGGATATCAAATATGTCTATATTTTTTCTCTGATCGCCCTTTTAATTCTCCTTATGGCCTGTGTCAATTTCATGAATCTGTCTACAGCCCGGTCTGAGAACCGTGCCCGTGAGGTCGGAGTGAGGAAAGTAATCGGGGCCAAGCAGAGAAATCTCATTTTTCAATTCTTTGCTGAATCCGTAGTGCTTGCTTTATTGGCACTCCTTTTTGCCGTTATCCTCGCTCAGCTGGCTCTGCCTGCCTTTAATTCTCTGACTGGAAAAGAGTTGAATCTACGTATATTTTCCCCTTCATTACTTGTTCTCGGTCTTTTGGGGATCGCTGTTCTGACCGGAGTGATTGCTGGAAGCTACCCTGCTTTTGTTCTCTCCTCTTTACAGCCCGTTAAAACATTGAGAAGGAGATTTTCATCTGAAGGCAGTGGTGGGTCGTTCCGAAAAATACTGGTTTTATCTCAGTTTGTGCTGACCATCTGTTTGGTTATTGCCACCATAGTTTTTAACCGCCAGATGCATTACATACGAAATATGAATTTGGGAATCGAAAAAGACTATATTGTCTGTCTTGATATGAAAGGAGGCTTGGAGGAAAAATCTCAGGTCCTTAAAAATGAAATTTTAAGAAATGGTTCGGTCATATCGGTTACAGCGGCTTCTGACTCTCCTGCTGGCAATTTTTTGTCAATAAGCCTGGATGACTGGGAAGGGAGAGATACAGATGCCAACTATCTGTTGCATCTGCTCTCTGTTGATCATGATTATCTGACAGTTTTTAACATTGATCTTGTTGAAGGCAGGTTTTTCAGAGAAGATGAAACAAGCGGAGATGAACTTCCTATTGTGCTTAATGAAACAGCCATCAAAGCCATGGGCATGAAGGATCCTATTGGAAAAAGGGTGCGTGATGATTTCCGTATCATCGGAGTTGTAGAAGATTATCACTTTGAATCTCTTCATGAAGCCATTGCTCCTCTTGGAATAATCCATACTCCGGTCGATTATGACAGGCTTTTGGTTAAGATCCAGTCACAAAATCTTCCAAAAACACTTGCGGCAATCAAAGGAAGCTGGATGAAGGTAGCACCGGAATATCCTTTTGAGTTTCGGTTTCTGGATGAGGATATCAATGATCTCTATAAAAGTGATCGAAAAGTTAACACCCTCATAAACATCTCAACGTTTTTAGCTATTTTTATAGCATGCCTGGGGCTTTTCGGCATGGCTTCTTATACAGCGGAACAGAGAACAAAGGAAATCGGGATCCGAAAAGTCTTTGGGGCTTCTATTCCTTCTATCTTCTTTCTTCTCTCCCAACAGTTTTCCAAATGGATAATTGCATCCAATATAATTGCCTGGCCGCTCGCCTATTTTTTAATGAAAAAGTGGCTGTCAAGTTTTGCTTACCACGCTTCACCGAATCTCTTTATTTTTATTTTTGCAGCAGTGATTGTTCTGATAATAGCTATGATAACGGTTAGCTTCCAGACACTTAAAGCTGCATTGGCAAATCCCATAAACAGCTTGAGGCATGAATAAAAGGAAAAGATCAATTTAATACGCCTATAGTTTAATTACTCAAAAATCCTACGATTTTGGCCCCAAAAACATCATTTTTAAACAAGAGAATCTGTGGAAAAGTAGGGTTATCCTCTTGATTACAAAGAAGATGGCCGGGCCCGTCCCCTTATTACTTATTAGTTCCTTATTAAGTTTAATATAGTGGCTGTGGCGGTTTTTGTGGGATCGCTTTCGGATACGGCATGTAATGTCACAGTGGCTGTATCCGCACTTCCTTCCTCAGCGGAAACATACACGGTTACCTGTTGGGACTGCCCGGCTTCAACAGCAACCAGGCCGTTGAGAAGTTTTGCGGTCCATCCGGTTCCCTCTACAGAGACCGAAAGCCGGTAAACATCTGAATTCAAATACATGGCTGCATCCACACGCGCTCCTGTATTTTCAAGGGTAAAGGTCATTGGCATAGAGGTTCCCTTGTATTCAACTTCCTCAGGAGCATCCAGAGCCGCTCCTCTCTCCTGTTCTCCGGAGCCTTCCAGAGACCGTACAGCCAGAGTGTAGGAGAGGATCCCCTGGTCATTTTTTTCCAGGTCAATGACATAGAAGTGCAGTCCGTTGGGAGTGTCTTCCCATTCGCAGGAGCTTCCGGAATCAAGACCGGCATGGAAGAGCGCATCGTTCAACTGACGGTAGTCAGCAATCGTGCGCATCACTTTTTCGCCGTTCGGTTTCGCATAGTCTGCCACATTGATATCTTCAGAATGGGCGTCTATGACCCAGATAAATGAGTTAAAGGCATTGGGACCGCCGTTCCATCCCCGCAGGCTGTCCTTGTTTTTCGCGATAAGCACTCCGTTGTCCGGTGTGAACGAATCATAGCCTATTCTCTGCACTACCTCAAGGGAATAGAAGTTGTAATTGGGGATTCCTGGAGAAAGAGGATTTTCAGCAGGGTCGTCTTCCGGTGTGCGGTCCCCTTCCGGTGTTCCGTCAAGGCGAACCATAATGCCTGTAAATTGTCCTGGAAGAGGCTCCACAGCTCTGGCTGTGACCTTTGCTACGGCCAGGCCGGTCTGCGCCAGTCCTTCCCGACTCAATGTCAGAAGCATGGATTCATCGATAAATCCGTTTTCCAGCCGGTTACGCACCATGAGACCTGCCGGCATGGCCGCACCATGAGTTGGAGGCACTACCCAGCGCATATGAGGGCCTCCGGGTCCGTTGAAGCATCCACGATCCATCATGTCCCAGGGTCCGGCAGATGCTCTCCGGAATGGGGTGACATAGGGATTGTTGTTCAGGTCTGGAAGCCTGAAGGCATAATGGCCCAGTTCATGGGTGATGGTGCCTGAGTTTTCTCCCTGCCGCAGCGAGGAAAGCCCCCATTGCTGGGAGCCAGCCAGCCAGCTGGTCCACTCCACATACCGGGTAGTGATCCAGCGGGGCCTATCCGGATTGGGATTTCCCCATTCGGGCGGGATGTCCTCTTTGGAATTGAACTTCATTTCCCCGAATTCCTGCCACACACCGGTCTCATCATAACTGGCGTAGATCCGCAGGATGGCATCGTAGTTTTTCCTGATGTCTTCGCCTATATCCTTGATCCATATAGCATCACAGTCCCGTTCCATGCGTCTTTTCGCAGTGCTTCCGTCCGGAGTCTGGTCTTGCTGGCCGTACTCGTTTAATCCGTAATACCAGATAGGCTCAGGCATACGGTAGGGTCCGAACGCATCCACTTTTGTGATCCCGAATTTACCCCTGGACTGCTCCATCCAGTAACCGTTAATGGTCTGACCGTGATTGACATCCCTGGGTTTTAAGAAGAAATCAGCGTAGAATTGGGGTACATCTTCTCTGGCGATAGGATCGATCTGGGGATTTCCAAAAGGATCGGATCCTTTGGGAAGAGTGATCACAAAGGGCTGGTTTGGAAAGTCAATGGCCACAAGGGCTATACTGAATCCGCGCTCCGGCGTAAGAGAAGGGTCAGCCCAGTTTTGGCCCGGGATGGGGTTGTAATCATCCCAGGTCATATCATCCTGGTCTTGAACAAGCTGCGGGTCAATGGGTGCGGGCAATTGAGCAGGTGTTTCGCCCTGCTGGCAGGCCGTCAGCATCAAAAGGAGAAAAGCTGCCAGCGTTAAACTGAAAAACAAATGATTTTTACATTTAAACATAGCCAATCCTTTTATTTAGAGAGGTATTAAAATTGGAAAATATCATTTTTTTCCGGCCTTTTCAATAGAAAATCAGGAAGCTTGGAGAGGATTAAAAGATCACACGGTTCGTTTGTAATGAATTTGTTTCCACTATTTTGTATTCATAGACGCATGATTCATTTTGAGAGTCTATAAGATAGACACGATCACCATAGATGGAGAGCTTATCGACCATGACATTGGGAAAAGAAACATTAAACAGAAGGATTCCGTTTGAATCAAACACATTAAATTCATAGCATTCAGTGAGATTTTCTCCCTCGTCAAAGGTCAAAAATGTGTTGGGCTGTTTGATATAGGTTAAAACCCAGACTCTGTTTTTATGGTCAATCCCTATTCCTTTTGTGACAAAAGTAACGGACGGCACCTCAAACTCTCTTTCCATAGAATCGCTTCTAAATGTTTCTATTTTTGTTACGTTTTTCACTTCAAAAGAGAGAGGACGGTCAGCAGAAAAAATCAATTCTCCTTTCGGAGAGTATTTATCAATTCTGTTTTGATGGCCAAAGGCAACATAAATATGGCCCGTGATGTATTTTTCAAAATAGACGATATTGGCATTCAGCATGAGAAGTGCATTCTCATATTTTTTGGCCGCGCCGAAAGAACGGATAAGGGTGCCTTTTTTATCATACATAGAGAGAAGTTTAGACTCCCCTGAATCGACCCATATCGAAGGATGGCTCGGGAGGATCACACGAGAGCCGGAGAGGACGGTCATTCCAGAGGTTCTGTATTGGTCATGGATCCAACTTCCTCCTATTATTTCAGGCTTAAAACCGCCTTCATATTCCCCTTCGATAGAGAATATGGAAAAAGAATAACCTGAGACATATAACTTATTCTCACTCAGTCTCAAACAAAAAGGAGATAAAAAATCTCCGGGCCCCCGGCCTTTTTGTCCGAAAGACGAGATATATTCGTAATCTTCATTATACCGCTTTACAGTACAGCCTCCTCTCTCCAGGATGAGGATATCTCCGTTGGGAAGCCTGGCTGCATCAGCTGGCTCATAAAGAAGGTCTTCTTCCCTTTCAGCCTCCAACTTCCCGATTTGGCCTAAAAGTATAAGACTCACTTTCGAGGAGCTGTCTGATTGAGGGCCAAAGTTGTAGATGTGTTTGACTCCGTCGATAGTCTCAATGGAATACGATGATCGGTCATGGGGTGATTTTTGGCATCCTGTTAAAAGAACAATGGCTGTTCCCGAAACGATCATAATAGAGAACAGTACTATTTTTTTGATGATTTGGGCGGTTCTCATCTGCCCTCCTTTAATGCTGCTGATCTGTCATTATGATACACAAAATGTGCTGTGAAAGTCAACTATAGTGCCGCCCCAATATAAAATATAAAGCGAAAATAAAATGAAAAGGCAGATTTTGTTTGTTATTCTATTTTACTGACCCTAAAGACCATAGCCCCACCCGAGGTGCTGAATGCCTGGGGCCGATCATTACTGCCGGGTTCAGATAAAGCTAAGGTGAGAAGAATATCTTCGATTTTATAAATGCCGAGAGATGTGCGACCCTGGTATTGGGGTGATCCGGATTTGCTTATCTTGATATCGATTTCTTTTGGGTCGGCTGATGGATCTGAAGTAAACGTACCCTCCATAGACATTTCAGGACTGGGTGCTGTTATCTTGATATTATTGCCGTTGAATTCAAAGGACCAGCCCTGGTGAGGGTCTTTCCATATCCCTTCTAACTCAGTTGTATCAGAGGCCTGGCCTAAGCACACAACGAAAATGAATAAGCCTATGATCAGGACACCAAAAAAAATGGTTTTAGATGATGGTTTGGACACTATTACCTCCTTTAAATGACTGTTTCATAAATGATACACGCAAGTTATAAGTCCAGTCAACCGGAAATCATTAAAGCGCTTACAGATATAAATCAAGACTTAACAGGATAGAAATTCGTCGTGTTTTTTCTCAAATTCAGATTTATAGATTATTTGAAGAAGATGTCCGGATTTTTCGAATATTTTCACCTCTGGTTTAGGAAATTGGGCTTTTAATTTATCGAAATACTTATAACTCGGATCATCTGTATCAGTGATAAGCAGGATTTTACCCTTCCAATCAAGAAAATCATCCGGTTTGATGTTTTCGTTCAAGTCGAAATCCACTACGAGCATCATAGATTCCAGTATATGCCGTTTCCGGACTTTCGCTAATCTCTCCTGAACCTGCATCATGAGGAAATCGATCTCGTCTTGTTGTTCCTTGGACAATGGATGATTTGGCTCTCCGAGCTTGCTTAGTTCTCTTAGCATGATTTTTTTAGCCAGTTTCTCAGGAACTACTTTCAAAAGAAGTGTGAATAATCTTACCTGACGCCTGTCTTTTTTGGAGTATCGACCTTTTGGGGGGATAGCGTTAATCAAAACCATTTTATCGATTATTTTATAATTGCGTTTAAAAAACGACTGCGCAATGAAGGCGCCAAAAGATCCCCCTCTGACCATGATGCGTTCTGCTTTTTCCCTCCGTAAAATTTCATTTACCGCATTGGATATCTCATCTAAAGAACCGAGATCTCGGATGGTCGGGGTAATGACTCTGTAGCGATCCTTCAATCTTAATATTTCATTGAAAGGAGTTTCTGCAGAGCCTAAAGCTCCATGAAACATGAGGAGTGTTTTCTCCCCTTTGCCTGCAGCGATATATTCTATCATTTTTCCATTAAATTCAAACCGTTTTATATGATGTTCCTTACGGAATTTATGGAGTTTCGCATATAAGTGCGGTGGCGCATCCTTATAATAATTTGGAGTGTTATTTTTTGTGTCCATTGAATGGTTCTCCTTTAGGGCATCGTCATTTATGATACTATTATGAGACAAGTCTATTCAATAAGAAATACTTATCATCCTAAATATCTGTCGCGCGGGGAAGAGGGAGATTTGCCGCGTCGCATAATTTTATCAACTGTGCGAGGCTCCAGGGATTGTCAAAGTCATAGAATGCGGCATAAGGCTGTCTCAGAAGATCTATGACCTCCTGTGTCTGTGAGTCAAAAGAGGGACGGATAGCCCTGCTGACTTCATCCCATGGGACTCCGGAAAGCTTGAGAGTCATAAAGCCCGAGAGCAGTCCCTTATGTACCCAGAGTGCTCCGAGACCGCGCGACAGGATGTAAGACCTGGCACGGCTGATTTTCTTTTCACCAACATCATTAAGGATGTTAAGGTATTTCTGGTGGAGCACCCATTCATTAAGGAGGCGGGCTGTTTCACCGGGCGTGAATTTTTTCCAAAAAAGAACATCCTCATCATTGGGTATGAGGCAGCCGATCACAAAGGCACCGGCGTTGTAACCAAATATATCCTTTTCCGCGCAGATACGCAGGACTTCTTTAAGGAGCTTCGCCTTCCTGTCTCCTGAGAGACAGGTAAAGGCGGCCTGGTTGAGGAAATGAGTGCCCAGGGTTGAATCGACAAGGCGCTGCACAATGAGTTTGCTTCTCACATCAAAGCAGCGGTTAACAAATTTGGCTGCCTTTTTTTCGTCCTTTCCCAGCCTGCCGAAACGGACGGCATGTCCGAGGTCCTGAAGGCTTTCGAAATCCTCTGCATCAACGTTCTCCAGGATGTTCCTGTAATCGCTGTAAGTTCTTGCCAGTTTTTCGAAACGAATTCGCTCATCAGCGGAAAATCCCATTTTTTCTCCGGCCATGAATCGGAGGAGACGTGCGGGGGCGAACCTGGCTTTACCAACATAAAGAGCCCCGAATGCACTAGAAATCGTAACCCACGACCCTTCCGGGACCTCCAATCCTTCCCTGTTGACAAGCAGGCGTTTTTCATAGTCGATGCGCGCACCGCATTCCTCCAGATTGAGCAGAGCCGGAGTTCCCAGGCTTTGAGCTGAGGAGACCACGTGGATGGCCACAGGACTTAGACTGCAAATGCCGTCAAAGCCCTGCATCTCAATGGCGTCCATGGGTGTGAACCTTTCCTTAACCAGGATAACATTGGTGTCTCCTGACTCTTCCCGTTCTTTCTGGGCATTCTCTGAGGAGAAATAGATGCGGCCCACCACCGCAGAACGCGGGAGCACGGACATACCGCGGCAGAAAGGAGTGAGCGAATGAAAAGACTTCGGATCAATGGCGTCTGATTCAATCTGCCGGACATGGTAGGGCTTTATAAGCTTACGGACCCGCTCCTCAGGTATCCGGCCGCTACGGTGCATGTCCATGACCCCTGTTATCATGCCTGCGCCGGACATCTTTGCCTGGTTTACTTGCAGGATAGTGAAGGTTCCCTTGACTCCGGTGAATTCGACAATTACAGGTGATTGGAAAATATCCTCAAGCTGGAAAATTCTGTCCCAGCAGTGATAAACAGCGGGAAATTCCCGGCGGCTCTGTTCGCGGGTCTGGAAGTGACGTTCCTCGGGCTGAAGGCGTCCTGTCATCAGATCTTCCCCGTAGACCGTCCGGCCGAATTGAAGAAAAAGACCTGTGCCGAGTCTGGGATGGCGGCTGTAAATGACGCCGGCATAAGACGCACGGTCTATGACACTGCAGACCATTCGCTGGAAAATGATAGCGGGTCGGTGCAATTCCCGGGTCATAAAGCTGCGGAGGACATCCAGATGACTTTGGTAATAGTCATAGGCCTTTTCGAGAAAAAACAGAAGCTGATTCCAGGCACTTGTGAGAAGCTCGGGTCTTCGGGCGGCGATCTCGGATTCCATCTGCTCGGCAAGCTCGGTGTTTTGCTGGACAGACAGAATGGGTTTTCCAGGAATATCAAAGGGACGAAAGGCCTCAGGATCAAGGTTTTCGAGAATGGTTTTGCGGTTGTTGAAGCGGATACGGGCTGCACCAGCCCTGCCGTATCTTTGTTGAAGGCCGGAAAGCATATCCAAAACAAATCCGACGTTGAGATAGGTGGGCATAAATCCCGGCAGGTATTCAGGCAAAGCGGAGCGCATGGCGATGAGTAAAGGATTTTCAGGATCTTCAAGCTTTCGTCCGCTCAGGATCTCGAGGTTCCGGACGATGGCCCTTACAAGAGGCTCCCGCTTTTTTGGAGGCAGCGAGGAGGCAGAAGCTGTGAGCAGGCTGAAATCCGCTGTGGCAATGCCCCGGTTGGAAAGATCGAGAAGAATCGCGCCTTTGTTGCTGATATCAACTTCGGAATAATTGCCGGATGTTGTGTACGGGACGACGTGCTCGTTTTCGACGAGCTTCTCTCCGGTGAACCGGGCCGAAATTTTATCAAAGGCCTTTTGGGTTTCTGTCTTTAACCGGCGTGAGGCGGCAAGGTTTCCATGGCGGGCTGCAAGAATAAGGCTGAGATGCTCTATGGTCCGAGGGGACTCAGCCAGATTCAGCTCACGTACGTCATAGTCCCTGACTCTTATGGTCCACTGCTTTTTGCCTTCTGTCAGGAAATCCACTTCCGGCGGAAGATAGCCGGGCAAACGCTTAGAATGCGTTCCCTTCAGCCGGTGTTCCAGGTTCGAAAGAATCAACCGGGCGCTTGTGTATTCTGACCTGATCTGGAGGATTTTTTTTACCATTATTGATTAATTATCATCTAAAGCTACGCAAGAGAATGCAAATTAATTCTTGGGGATTAGGTGCGGTATCTTTTTTTGCGCTTCAGTTACAGCGTCGTTTACGGTTCCTGAAAAAGGAATAAATGAGATATTATAGTTTTCAAGAGCCTCTCCCATTTTCTCTCCGACTTCACCTGCTATTAATATAGTGATAGCATGTTCTTTAAGGAATTGAGCACATTTAATACCCGCTTGACTTGCTTTTTGGTACGGATTTTCCATAGTATTCTTAAGGTTTCCTTCTTTGTCAAAGAACAGAAAGTAAGCGCAGCGGCCGGCCATAACGCTAACCTGAGAGTCAAGTGTTTCCCCTTCTGAAGCTACGGCAATCTTTATTTGCGCCTCTTCATTTGCATTAAGGATAAAAAATAATCCTAGAATGGAAAGGATGATAAGAACGAATCCTGCTTTTTTAATTTTCATGACCACCTCCGTTTCTTCTAAGATAGATTATTTATACCACTGTGTTCCCTTGCTGTCCATGTTGCAATGATTCATTATAAGGATTTCATTGGGAAGGGTTTATATGGAAATTTTAATTAAGCCAGCTCTCAAAAATCTTTTTTTGAAGCACATCCGGCTCATCGATTCTTTTGATAACAACACTCCCCTCCTCGCCTTCATCAGTTATTTCTATTTTCAAACCTGCATAACCGAGGTATTTTTCATAATCAATAGCCTTTGTGGTGTACACATAATCGAAATATTCTTTGAGCGAACAGCCGGCTGTTTTCTCGCACGTCGTTTGGAATTCCTCGTCCGAAAAACCTCTTTTTAGTTTTTTAAAGTACTTCCGGTAGCACTCCCTCATCACATCATCAAGGGATTTTTTGTTCTTGGTCTCATGGCGGATCTTCAAATCCAGCAGCCAACAAAGTCCGGCTCCTTTGTCATAATAAGAAATCGTTTGGTCTCCTCCGAAGAAAGGAAGCGTCCACGTATCAAAACTTGCCTGTGCCACTGACATAGTCTTGTTGGCTGGCGAAAGCTCATAACTTGTTATGATTCCGCTGAGTCTTTTAAGAACATCTTCCCTGCGCATAAAGCCCGCGCGGTTGAGGATGATGTATTCGTAGTAAACCGTGCCTCCTTCGGAAAGCCACAGCATATTCGTGCGGTTCTCTCCATCGTAATCAAAAGGCCCCAGAGCTATGGGGCGTATGGACTTCACATTGTATAAATGGAAAAATTCATGGGCGATAAAACTCAGCCAGCCGTTGTACTGCTGCGGTTCTTCGAGCTCCGGAATCTTTGTGAATACAGCCATTGAGTTCGAATGCTCAAGACCGCCCATACCCGGACCCATCATGATAAAGGTATAGTGATCATAAGGTATCTCGCCCACTATGGACACAGCAGCCCGGACCATACGTTTGAGTATAGACACAAGTTTTTCCTTATCAATGTCTCCCGGCTCATAAATGGCGATCCTGTGTTCTTTGCCATCAAATGAGAATGAAATGACCTCCTGGTTATCCACGAATATGGGGCAGTCATACAGATTGTCAAAATCTTTGGCGCGGAACGTGTTTTCCTTTCCGCTGACCGCATCCAGTCCTGTGGATATTTTGCTGAAATGCCTGGAAGGCTTGATTGTCACTGTTGCCGGAAGGTCCAGTTTGCCGTCAATATAGAGAAACAATCCGGTCGGAGATATATATCCCCTGTTCGTGTCAAGGCTGCTTTCCGCTACGCCTCTTCCGGCAGCATAGACCTGGTAACGAAGAACTATTTCTTTGGCATCGCCGGTTTCCACCTTCCAGATATTACCGCCTGTTTTTTCCCATTCAAGAGCCAGGCCGCTTTGGTCCCGGGCACTGAAATCCCTTACGTTTCTCTCAAAATCAAGCACACGGTAGTATCCCGGTGTCCATGAGGGCATTTTAAAATCAACGGTATCACCTTTAATACCCTCGCAGAGAAGACCGACCTGAAACATATGAGTATCCGGCTCTTCCATGGACACTGTAAAAGACATCCTTACTTTTTCAGCACCAAAAGCTGCTGAAATGAAAAGAATATAGATAGAGAACAGACATAAAAACAGTATTTTCAGTTTGTTTTTCATTTCTGAAGTCCTTTTATGTTTTGATGGGTAGATTATTTCTTATCCTTTGTTTTTTTATTCAGTAATTCTTCTCTGACCATGGTGTGTCCGCATTCAGGGCATTTCACATCCGTGCATTTGACACCCCTCTGGTGTGGTATTTTTGCGCCGCATTTGGCACAAACACAATAGCCTCCAGGGCCGAAAGCACCGCCTCCTTTTAGGCCGCGCCCTCCGCCACGGCCTAAGCCTCTGCCGTCTCCTATATTTTTTTTGTCTTTAAAGTATTTCATTGTTCCTTCCTTTCGGCCATAAGCCGGTTTATGATTTCACTGGCGGCTTTGCCCGGATCGCCGCAGTTAAAAAAGACAATCAATCCGATCCCTTCCTCTGGAATGAAGCTCATATGCGTAATGACCCCGGGATCACCGCCGCCATGTCCCCAGGCTTGAATATCAGGTTCACTTTTAAATTTTACTTCAGACCAGCACAGTCCTCTGCCGAGATGAGTCTTTGACAGCATGCTGTCAATGGTTTCCTTTTTTAATATCTGCACACCATTAAATGTTCCATGATTGATGTAGGCCCTTAAGAACCTGGAGAGGTCCCTCACACATGTGCGTATAAGCCCGTCTGGATAATTTGGGAAACTGTACAAGCAGTGAGGAAAATAAGCATTCTTTTCTATGGTTTGTTTGTCTTCTCCATATCTGGGGAGAAAAGAAGCAGCTGTCATATCTTCGGGGATTTTGAAATCTTTAGGCAGATACATATAAGGAACAGCGTGTTTGCTCATATCCACGTCAGACAGGTACCAGCCTGTGTGTGTCATCTCCAGAGGATCAAAGATATTCTCTTTGCAGTATTCGGCAAAATCCATGTTTGATATGACTTCGACAAGATAACCTAAAAGGCCAAATCCCACATTGGTGTAAGATCTCGGTTCTTCAGGTGGGTCAATGGTCCCGGGTTTCCAGGCATAGAAATTATCTTTGGCATCATAGTGCTTTCCCCCGGAAGTCAAATATCCCTCTATCCATTCTTTGAGAGAAATGGTCGGGTCTCCGCAGGAATAGCTTTCGTCATAGGCTTCCCCGTCCTTAATGGATGATTTATGAGTCAGGAGCTGACGGAATGTGATAGGATCATCTGGATAAGCAGGATTTCTGACCTTGAAGGGAAGATAAAGATTTATGTCATCATCCAGTTTGAACGCACCTTTTTCCCAGAGCTGCAAAACAGCCATAGCTGTTTTGGTTTTTGGCATGGTCATTATCTCCTTACTGTTTTGCTTTTGATATATACTATTCCGAATTTATTTTCAAATCTACAGTTTAATCCCGACCTTTCGCATCAGCTCCAGCGCGTTTGAACTCTGGCAGGTCCCGCTCTTTAATTTATAATCGAAGACCAATTTGTCCCCTTCAATGATGCCGTCAAAATAATGATTTTTGATTTTCATGGGATGCTCCTTCTCAATTGTTGTCAGTTTCAAGTCATGGGTGGCCAGCATCCCTTTGGAACGCTTCTCGATCAACCGGCGGATCAAGGCAAGGGAGCCTTTTTGCCTGTCCATGGCATTCGTGCCTTTCAGCATTTCATCAATAAGATAGAAAACAGGTTTTCCTTTCTCTTCTCCTTCCTGTATGGCATCACATATCATTTTCAATCTAAGCAGTTCCGCATAAAACAGGGATAGTTTCTTATCCAGGGAATCGCTCAGTTTCATGCTGGTGCACATCCTGAACGGATAGGTCACAAAACCGCTGGCACACACCGGACTGCCGGCCAGCGCCAGAATGATATTCACTCCGATTGTCTTGAGAAATGTAGTCTTCCCCGCCATATTCGGACCTGTAATGATGACAAGTTTTTGCTTTTTTTCAAACCGGATGCTGTTGAGAATTCTTTCTTGCTCCGGTATCAGAGGATGGCCCGCGGATACGGCCTCTAGCTTTAACTCAGATTCGCTGATTTCAGGGAATGACCAATCCCGGTTGTTGTAAAGAGTGTTTGCCAGGCTGGACAAAGCTTCGAACTGGCCTATGGCCTCAAACCACTGAGGGATCTGATTGCCCACAGCGTTTTTCACTCTTTCGAATCTGTATGCGCAGTGCAGATCCCAGAATAAAGTGTTGTTCAAAAAAGCATAGATCAATCCGTTCGTTCTTAATTCAAAGCAGCCCAGTATCGTTGATAATTTTCTGATATATTGAGAAGCCGGTTTGTTATCATGGGCCAATTCTTGTTTTATTTTGTTCATCCTGGAACTGGCGAAATTCTGCTTCTCTATAGAAGATATGATTTTTGCATAAGCGTTTAATATCCGGGAATATTTTGACACCAGTCTGTAAATCCGGGTTATCCGCTTCAGAAAAAACCGTATGACAGTGTTTTGAAAGAGCAGAATGAACAGTAAGATCAAAATCCATTTGAATATTTGCTGGATAAGAAGAGCAAATGGCAGGTTCAGTGCGGATATTTTAAACAGTATGAAAACCATAAAACCCAGAGTGAACAACGGAAACAGATGGATGAATACGATGAGTATGCGTTTGTGCAGGAGAGAAAAAGGTTCCTTAAGAAGGTCCTGAAAAGAACTCAGTTTTTTTTGAGAATCCTCTATAAAACTTCCCTTTACCTGAATATTTTGCCTTAAATCAAGTTTTTCTGACAGCTCTTTGACAGCTTTCTGTCTCTCCCCTATTTCTTCAGCGGGATGAGTCTCGGGGGCTCTTTTGAGCCAGTTTGACAAGGTTTGCTTGCCGGCACTGGTTGTGGTTCTGTTTATGTAATGAAAAACGCTTTTTTCACCAAAAACATCCAGGTCAGACACATAATCGTGCTGCATATCGAGAAGGTCACTGCCGCTATCAATGTCCAAAAATCTTTCTTCTAAGGCCTTTAATTCATTTTCATTTACTTTTTTGAGGGCGGCTTGGTATTTTCTTTTCTTTATGAAGTATTCGTGAGTAACGGCTGCGGCCGTAAAAAGCACAATGAAAACAGGAACGGAAAAAAGAGGGATATTGTTTGCAAAGGCGGCGACAAGCGATATCTCACCTATGACCAGTATTAATTTGGCAAGAGATAAAAATATCTCAATTCTTTTGATCGCATGAAGCTCTGATTGGGTATTCTCGATCCTTTTTGAATAAGCCTCATATGGCTTAGAGGATTGACCGCTTTTTGTTCCCATCGGTTATATATCTTTTTTCTTTTTCCAGAAAATCAAAGCACAGATCGATCCGGATGAGATTTAGTTTTGATCTATTCAAGGGGGCCTCCCGCATCTCCCACCTTCCACTCACCTTGTTCTTGAACGTAAAGGATCGTCCGTTTAATATCCCTGTCTCTCTTTTTTTCTTTGTATTTCAGTTCAATGAGATGCCAGTCCTTTGCATCAGGGAAAACAAAATCCATTTCTGTCCGTGAAGGTTTGTAGAGCTTTTTCCCCACAAATTTTTTAAGTATCTTAAAGTCTCTTCCGTAATTTTTTATATAAACAGGAAACAGATCCTGCCTGATGGCATTCTCCATGATAAAATCCTCTATGTGGTCCTTGGGTGTGTAAGATTCAGTCATTTCCACCCATTCATAGGAGGATGCGCCGGAGGAGCTTCCTTTTGATATCGATTTATACCCGAAATAACCGACCACAATGACAAAATCAATGATGAGGATGATAAGAATGATCTTAATAATTTTGTTCATCTTTCCTCCTTTTTCGTACATTTTTTCCGCCTTTCCACGTAGTTTTATCATGCTCATAAACAAAGAATGGATTTATCGTCAATCATAACCGTATAAAGCAATCCCAGTCAACCGGAAATCCAGTTGGTTATAAGGAAAATGCTCTCTTTTTTTTGAAATGTTTGTATTTTCCTTTGTGTTTTTCCCTCTATTACTTAAAATATGTTTGTAAGAATAAACGCAACGAAAGGACGATAAATGAAACAATCAAGACAGAATCATATGGCTTTTTTTCTCGTGTTTTTGGGACTGGTTTTCTCCTTCGCAATATGGATGGAATGCGGCCAGGACGATCCGGCTGAGAAGCTCCTGGGAGAGTGGGTGGTTGCTGACAAATACGGTAAAGGAGAAGGTGAAGCCGAATTCAGAGCTGACATGACATACACCCTAAAGGAAACCCATCCGGACGGTCTGACTGTGATCCACAATGGAGAGTACAGGCTCGATCCTTCCAAGGAACCCTGCGTTGTTGACTTATGCGTGGGTAAATTCAGTAACGCCGGTTCGGAGTGGGTCACCACTATTGGGATCCTGAGGTTTATCTCTGACGATGAGGCTGAGATTCACTTTGATCCGAGTGGAAAACGGCCAAACTCCTTTGACATTTCTCCCCCTGATTATATTCACAAGCTGACGCGCAAGAAATAATTTTTACCTGGTACTCTCTGTCAGTTTTTCTCTTTTTTTCTTCTTGGGCTGCGGTGGCGGAGGCATTGAGATCGGCTTGAGATCCTCTTGTTCGATGAGCGCCTTGTTCCACCATTCCGGGGTCTGTATGCGGTCGATCTTTCTTGTTTCCGGATTATAGATGCGGAAGTGGTTGTATTTGACAAGCAGGTCATCCCCCAGTTTCCACCAGGCATTGACAACGGAATTGGCGTTATTGACCGAAAAATCCGTAAGAAACTGCCTGGCCTCTTCAGGATCCTTTTGATAGAGCTTTAAGGCCGTTTCATCTATGACGGGGATGTTCTGAAAAGCGTTCCCTTCCCATTTCTCTTGAGCCCTTTTAACGTCCTCTATGGCATAGGAATAGACCACCTGGGTGTGGTAATCCACATAATCCGAGGCCCACCGGGCGGAGTCTCTGCTGAAAACGAAATGGTCTCCCACCTGGAATGATTCGGGGAGTTCGGTAATACCGCAGTAGAGCGGCATATAACAGGCCGTATCCTGGGCTCCGAAAGACAGCCATAAAAGACCGCCTATGGGATCGGGCAGCCATCCCCTGCACTGGGTAATGGTGGTGTATTCCACATTGTTCACACAGATGCAGCGCGGGCCGCTGTATCTTTGTTTGTCCACTTGAAATCCCTTGAAGTAATTGGGATTGGCAAAAGGGCCGCCCTTGATTCCCTCAGAGGGATCAAACAGGACTTCTTTGTATTTATCCCTGGTAATGGCCATGATATCCTGGACTGAGAGCTTTTTATCCGGTTTTACGGAAAAAGGAAATTCCATGCTTTCTGTGTCCGGCCCTAAATTCAGAGAGGGGGCGACAATGTTATAGAAGCGCCATAAACGGCCTCTTCTCCCATGGGAGCTGAGAGCGCTTCCTTGAGAAGGTGAATAGGCTTTCTTCCAGGAAAAAGGCGCTCCGCTTTCCGGGTCATAATAGCCGTTTTCAATGGCATAGGAGACCGCATTGGAAGAGGCTATGAAGGAGTCCTTATTGTCCAGGTCGATCTCGCCGATACGCGATTCATTGGGGGTCACGCTGACATGGTCGTCCGGGACACGCTGGGCGCACCAGACGGCTCCGGGCTTTTCGCTTTCCGGAGCCCATAGAGGTCCGACCGGCATGATCTCAAAGATCCATACCTCGTCGGGATCGGATACAGCTAGCATCTCACCGCCGTCATTGAATCCGTATCCATAGGTTGTTCCCAGGTCACCCATGATTTGAATGGCTTCTCTTGCGGTTTTGGCTCTTTCCATGGCCATGAGAGTGAGCATGGTGAGATCGAATTTAGCTGAAGGTGTCGGGTTTCTCATCTTTCGCTGGCAGCCAATAGTGGATTCTCCCAAAGCTACCTGGTTTTCATTCATGTAACCGAACATGCCGTGGATGTAAGCATAAGTGTGAGGGATCTGAGGGATTTCAAGCCCTGTATAGTCGTCCTTATATTTTTCCCATTTTAATCCCTGTTCAGGAGGCCAGGTTCTGTACTGGCTTATATGATAGATCTTGCGGACATCCCCTTCTTTATGGTCAGCTGCCGGAACAAACCGGAATGTCCAGTCGCACATGCCGCAGTCACAGGTGTGAGTGGTCATGGTCGAACCATCGGCCGAAGCCTTTTTCCCTACCAGAATGGACGTGCATCCTTCCCAGTATTCATAACCATTCAGGTTCTCCTTTTCACAATCCGTTGACTGGATGACAAAGGCGCCTACGAGTGAAAATGCGGTGATGAGCACAACAAAAAATAGAAAGGCCTTTTTAGAGCGCATCCTTTTCCTCCTTGTTTATATAAGATATAAAGCATAAAAGAATCATTGAGCCGCCCATCATATACATAAAAAAACGAATCCAGTCAACAGAAAAAGTATCTTCTGGCAAGCAAACTGGTTGCTCAGGGGCTTCTGATTTGATATAAAAGGCTGTAAATCATTTGTCTTATGATGTTTTGTAGAATGGATCGAATGAAAAAAACCGTCTTTTTATTTCTTTTACTCACAGCTTCTGTTGGATTTGCCCTGGCGCCTCAAAATTATCAACCTTCCTGGGAATCGCTTGACCAGCGCCCTGTTCCCGGGTGGTTCCTTGATGCCAAATTCGGGATATTCATTCACTGGGGCGTGTATTCTGTGCCTGCCTGGAGAAAGGTTACAAAAGGCCTGTACGCCTCTTATGCGGAATGGTACTATGCCCGCGTGATGTTTGATGAAGAGAGTGGGGGAAGGGATTTCCATATCAAGAATTTCGGAAGAGACTTCGAATACAGAGATTTCGCCTCTCTTTTCAAATCCGAACTTTTCGACCCTGACCAGTGGGCCGAGCTTTTTGCGCGCTCTGGCGCGAAATATGTGGTTCTGACTTCCAAACACCATGACGGATTCTGCCTCTGGCCCACAAAGAGCCCGTATAAAAAGGGATGGAACAGCATGGATTCAGGACCGAAAAGGGACCTTGTCGGGGATTTGACCAGAGCTGTACAGGCCAGAGGGCTTCGTATGGGATTGTATTATTCCATCATCGAATGGGAGACCAATTGGACCCACAGGACCGAAACAGGCTATTTCATACCAAAGAAGCTTGTGGACAAATACGGAATTCCCGAAGATAAATATATTGATGACCATATGATACCCCAGCTTAAAGAACTGGTGATGACCTATGAACCGGCCGTGATATTCAGCGATGCCGGCGAATGGGACAAGACCGCAGAGGAATGGAAAACCCTGGATTTTTTGGCCTGGTTGTACAACAGTGCGCCGAATAAAGAAGAAGTCGTGGTCAATGACCGGTTCGGAAAAGATATGCCGGGAAAACACGGAGATTACTTTTCGAGCGAATACGGTGATGCAGAAGGAGTGGGTGCCTTTTATCCCTGGGAGGAAAGCCGGGGTATAGGCGGTTCCTATGGATTTAACCGGGATGAAGATATCGATGACTACAAGACTTCCGAAGAGCTGGTGCACGAGCTGATCCATATTGTGAGCCGCGGAGGCAATCTGCTGCTCAATATCGGGCCTACGGCCGACGGACGGATTCCTGTCATCATGCAGCAGCGCCTCATTGATATTGGCCAATGGCTGAAAGTGAACGGAGAGGCCATCTTTGGGACAAGACACTGGGATGGAGCGGATTTGAATCAGGATCAAGAGAACCATTCCTTTTTTACAAAAAAAGGAAAGGACCTGTATTTGATATGGACTCAGTGGCCGAACCAGGAATTTAGGGTCACAGGTATTTCAGGAGAAGAAACGACAAGGGTCAGCCTTCTTGGTTACAGCAGCGCGGTGGAATGGAAAAAGACAGAAAAAGGTGTGCTCATTATTCCTCCGGATATAAATCCGTCTACAGAGCCTTGTGATTACGCCTGGACATTCAAGATTTCCTGCGTTTTCGGGAATAGGAACTAAAAACCAACAAAACTCCTTCTTAAAGGCCGGCTTGTTTGAGGATGAGTTCCACGGCAACCGGTTTTTGTGTCAGGGCTGACTGTCGGACAGCTTCCATCACACAGAAGGTCTCCACGCCTTCCTCGAGGTCCGGTGAGTAGGGTTTTTGCTCTTCTAAAGCCAGCACAAAATAATCGGTGTAGCGGGCGAACTCTCCATAGTGCATTCCATGGATTTCGCTGTTGAAAAAATAATGGCGTTGGGAATACAGCGGGTCTTCACAGATCTCCGTGCCGTCCTCTGCCGTGTGCTTGTATTTCATATCATGATACTGAGCAAGGCAAGTTCCCTTATCCCCGAAAAGCGTAAGCTCGATGGCATTGCGTGCAGAGGGAAGCTCTTTGAGCCCGTAATGGCCCATAGCCCGTCCGAGTTTGGCATTTTTGGCCCGCACATTCACAGTGTAGATATCAAAGCCTTTCAGCCCGTAGGAACGGCCCAGAGAAGAAGTGCAGCCGTAGGCATGGACCTCATGGATAGGGCCCAAATACCAGCGCAAAAGGTCTACAGGATGGCTCATGCCCAGAAATATCCAGTCTGTTTCAGTGGCAGCCCACGGGCTTTTTTCATAAAACCAGTCCATTCGATGGATATAATGAGCATACGCAAACTCCAGATCACCTATCTCTCCCCTATCGAATGCGTTTCTTTGCCTCTGAAAAGATTCAAAAAAGCGGGTGCTCTGTCCTACCATGAGCTTTTGCCCGGTCTTTTTTGCGGATTCAAGGATCCGCTTCGCATCCTGGAGGCTGTTGACCAGGGGTTTGGTGCAGATCACATCTTTATCCGCTTTAAAGGCAGCATCGATGTGTTCGCCGTGTAAGGCATCCGGTGTATAGACAGCTACGATATCCATATCCTCTCTTTGCAGCATTTCGTCATAGCTTGAAGTGTAAAACAGACCGGGGAGATCGGTTTTTACAGCCTCGACTTTGTCTTTGTTATGATCGCATCCTGCGACAGGTTTGGCAAAAAGGGAACGGTTCAATCCCTTAAGAAGGGTTTGTCCTTCGTGCAGTCCTATGACGCCTATCCCTTTCTTTTTTTCTTGAGGCCATTCTTTCTGGCGTATTTTCCCCCTTATTTCTTTATCCAAAAATTCTTTCATATTTCTTGCCGTTCAAATATGGTTCTTTTTTATGATATTATCCATAATCATACACACAAGAAACAGGCTAGGTCAACAAACAGTATTTTCCCACAGCTTCCTAATGAAACCAAATAATTATGCTTAACGACGCCAGAAAAAGGTGGCCTTGATCATGAAAGTACGGTTGATGATCTCCACATTACCTGGTCCGATGAGACGTCCGTCATTGTAAACCAGATATAGATTGCTTTCCGGGGAATAGATCCAACGCAGAAGTACATTGCTGATCAACCGTTCCCTTCCTCCGAAATTCAACCGGTCATCGTTCCACTGGGTATACGCCTTTAAATAAAGGGATGTGGAGAAGAAATAGAACGCCCGGATTCCCAGTGTGTTGGTATGGAAATGCCCCTGGGGAAGGTCCACATAATTGTGCTCATAATCAAGCTCAATACGGATCGGATGGATCCGTGTGATTGTGGAAGACAGGTCCAGGCTGGCATTTCTTCCGGTATAATAATCCCTGTAAGTGAGATTGATTCCGCCTGCAACAGAGCGCCCTTTATCCGATTCATATCCAGCGGAATAGGAATATCCTTTATAGGTTCCCATGGGGATAAGATAGCCCTCCCTGACTTCCCAGTCATAGTCTACGAACTCTTCGGACCGTTCAATATCAAATCTGATCTGGGAACTGTTCTGAAACCTGATATCAAAAGAAAATCCGGCTTCATTGTCCAGCATGACTCCGTTATGGTTTGTCCGGTAGCTCCCGTCGATACCGTATCTGAACTGCCGGATTTTGGTGCTTTTTGCTGGACGCGGATTATATCCTAAGGATACCTGGGTCAGCCGGAAATCCGTGCGCCGGTTGAATCCCATTTCCGGATTGAAACGGGAACCGATATCCTGATAGGAAGCCGAAGCTTCGTACAGGTCAGTTGAATAATTCAGGCTGAACTTGGCAGCCAGGTTCTTTTCATTCATGTTTACCATCTGGTCACCGACTTTCTGTTCCGGCCCGAAGGTGCCAGCCAGGTATCCGGAAACCGTAAAGTAATCACTCAGAGGAAGATGACTGTCTATTCCCAGAGAGCGATTATAAGAATTATGACCGATATCCTGCTTGTTGAGCACTATCATTCCGATGCTGCCTCGAGAGAACACATCCCGGCTCAGCCGGAACACACTGAAATTAGAACTGGGCACAAAGGTTTCAGAACCGTCATCTTCTTCAAATACAACCTCGTCTGTATAAATATTCATCAGTCCCAGATGGTAATGTCCTACCTTTCCCACTATTTTGGCGCCGCCTATTATCCGTGCTTCATGGCCATCCGCAAGCCCGAGACGCCTGGAGTAAAAAAGATTCATATCAGAAGAATAGCCTCCAAAACCCCATCCCCGTCCGGAAGAGCCAAAAGAAAAAACTTCAGCCCCTTCCAGAAAAAATTCCCTTTTCTCCGGATAATAAAGAGAAAATCGGGTGAGATTGACCTGTTCCTGGTCTGCTTCGACTTGAGCAAAGTCTGTGTTTAAGGTAAGGTCAAGGGCCAGGCTGGATGTCACGGCAATTTTGGCATCAAGACCTGCGTCCAGAAGGCTGTCTGTATGGAAATCAGTTACCTGATCGTTCTCAATTCCTCCGAGAAAATAAGGAAGCAATTCCAGATTGCCTCCCATTTTAAGCCCGGCCAAGCCCCTGAGCGTGCCGGCTTCGGAAATACGAAAAATTCCTGTGTGCCCCATATCCCTGGGAATCAACTGCCAGTACACATGCTCGTTTTTCCTGCGTATCATTCGGCTGAAGTTAATACCCCAGACCGGATTTTCCTCTTTGGAGAATCGAAGGGTTTTCCAGGGAATGGCAATTTCCAGAAACCATCCTTCATCTGTGATCTGGGATTTGCACTTCCAGACACCGTCCCAGGAAGGATTGTAAGACTTACCTTCATTGGCCAGCTGGGCTTCCCGTTTGGAACCGTGAGGATTGGTGATAAAGTAATATCCGCTTCTTTTGTCATGAAAAGTATCCAGAATAAGCTCAAAGTAATCGTCATCATCCACTACGGCGTCACGCCTCATCTCACGGGCAATGATCTTTTCCGGTTCAGAATCAAAACACTTGATCCCCAGATAGATGTTGTTTGAATCATACAGCACACCTACTTCTGTTTTCTCTGTGGCTGCTTGTCCCTCATAAGGTTCCCGTTGAAGAAAATCACTTAAAAAAACAGCTGTTTTCCAGACCGGATCATCCAGATGACCGTCGATTTTCACATGATCTTTGATCTGGATGGCAGTCATGACGCGTTTTTCGGATAGGTCTTTGGAACTGTGCAGATATGATAGTGATTTATCCTCTGCTTTGACCGGTTGATAACTGGGGAAAAGAGCAAGGATTGAAAGTAAAGCAAAGAGAATAAAAAGGATACGATTTGAAAACCGGGGCCGGTGTTTAAAAAGGGGGATTTTGTACTCTTGTTGTGAATTTTCTCTTTTCAATATCGCATATAATAAACATAGAAAATAAATCCCGTCAATGCGAAATCTGATATTTCATATTTATCATATCAATAAGAAGGGCAAACCCTGTCTCTTTTTTTCCCGCCCCGGGGCCTATTATGGTCACCGGCCCGAGTTCGTCGGTCATGAAAGTCAGAGCGTTGATGGCTTCATTGACACCGGCAAGGGGATCGGATAAGGGGAGCTTCTCAGGCGAGACCGAGGCAAAAACTGAGCCGTCCTTTTGAATCTCTGCCCTTCCGATCAATTTCCATCGTTGGCCCTGATTTTTTGCCTGTTTGATATCATCTATGGAAATGCCTGTGATTCCCTGCCGTTTAACATCCGGCCAGGATATGTTTTTTCCCAGAACAATGTTTGTTAAAATAACCACTTTTCCCAACGCATCAAGACCTTCTACATCCCCTGTTGGATCCGCTTCAGCATATCCGAGTTCTTGAGCTTTTTTCAATGCTTTCTCATAGCTCATCCCCTCTTCCATTCGAGTGAGGATGTAGTTGGTGGTTCCGTTAAGGATTCCCTTGAATCCGGTAATGCTATTTCCCGAAAGCGTGTATCGAGCGAGATTCAGTGCCGGGGTTCCGGCGAGAACCGTGCCTTCAAATCCATAATAAACATTATTTTCCCTTGCCATCTCTAAGAGCTCTGCGGCTTGTTTGACAGCCGGGCCTTTGTTGGTTGATAGTACGTGTTTTCCGGCGTTCAATGCGGTTTTGATATGAGTGATTGCCGGTTCCCCTGTCTTGACATCCGTATAAGTCACCTCAATGATGGTATCTGCATTTGTCTTGGTAATGGTCTCAAGACTGTTCATTCCCTTTATTCCTTCAGGATAGTCTTCAAGCGATTTATTATTTTTTGTAAGAAAGAGGATTTCTCTCATATTCAAGCCCTTTTCGTCATAGATGGACCCCTTTTTGATGTCTGAGACAGCCACTACATTGATAGAGAGGTCGTATTGTTCCTTGAGCCAGTCTTTCTTTTCAAGAATGATCTCTGTGAAACCCTGAGCCACGGTTCCATATCCGATAAAAGCTATCTTCACATTCATTAGATTTGTTCCTCCTTATGATGAAAATGACAGGATGAGCATAAAAAATGATTCCTTTTGATCCACTTATAAAGTCTTTTTGGAATCATCACTATAATACATATTTTTGTGTTGCTGCGCGAGCCGCTGTAATTCAGCGGCTCTTTGCGGATACTGGTCAATCACATTGAATCTTTCATAGGGATCGTTTATCATGTCAAACAAAGATAGTCCGATTTGATTCAACGTGTATTTACCGGGCATTCCATCCCTTCCCGAAGTGACCAATGCGGCGTATTGGTGAGGAAGGTGCAGTTTCCACCTGCCGTCTCCGCTTATGACACTTTCAAAACGGCTGTTAGTGGAAAAAGCATAGTACTGATGGGGATTGTTTGCTCCGGGTTTGCCCGCGATGAGGTCCCATACATTCCTTCCGTCGATTTCATAATCCGGAAGAGAAGCTCCGGCCAGGTAACAGAGCGTCGGAAGTATGTCAATGGAACAAAAGGCCTGGTCAGAACCGATGTTAGGTTTGATTTTTGCGGGGTATTTTATGATACAGCAGGAACGGGTTCCGCCGTCAAAGCTGGTGCCTTTTGCCTCCCGAAAATGAGTTTTTCCCGCATGATTTCCGTATCCGATCCACGGCCCGTTATCAGATGAAAAGATGACCATTGTATTGTCTTCCAGGCCGTTCTCTTTTAGCGCTTCAGTGATCTGACCTACAGACCAATCGATCTCCATCATGACATCAGCATAAAGGCCCAGGCCTGATTTGCCTTTGAATTTGTCGCTGCAGAAAAGCGGAACATGCGGCATGGAATGAGGAACATACAAAAGGAAAGGTTTGTCCTTGTGTCTGTTGATGAAATCAACAGCATGCTCGGTATACCATGTGGTGAGCATTGATTGGTTTTCCGGCAGCACAGGATCTATGGTTATTTTGTTGTTTTCCCAATACTGCAGAGGCCATTGTCCAAAGTATTCCCCGGATTGAGGATGGAATCTCCACATATCATTGGAATACATCAATCCACATGCTTCATCAAAACCCCGCTCCAGCGGACGGGTCTCAGGCTGGTCTCCCAAATGCCATTTTCCAAATACTCCCGTGATGTATCCGCGTGCTTTGAGTAACTCGCCTATTGTAGCGAATTCCGGATCAAGACCTCTGGCACGCGGTCCGAGAGCGCCGAATACTTTAGTATGACCGGGATAACACCCTGTGAGAAGAGAAGCGCGTGAAGCAGAACAGACAGCCTGAGGAACATAAAAATTATTGAAGCGGCAGCCTTGTTGAGCCAGGCGGTTGACATGAGGTGTCGGATAATCAGGATGGCCGAATGGTTTGAAATCCGCCCACCCCGAATCATCTAGAAAGATCACAACAAAATTAGGTGGTTTCGCGTTTTTTGGATTATAGGTGCAGGAAAGCCCCTGCGCTGCCATGAATAGAGCCATTGTTTTTAAAAAATCTCTTCTTGTCTGGATGGGTGGCATGGTTTTCTCCCCTGAAAGCCAAAGCATACTCCATCATACACACAAAAAACAAATCCGGTCAAATGAAAAAACGGAACCGGACTCGAACGATTGAAAAGGAATTGAAAATAAATGAGTAATGTGTTAATTTGGCCTCTGCTTGGACTGCAGACTTTCTCTAAGGAAACACGGCTCATTAAAATGAAAAAAATGTTTTTTATCCTGATGATTTGTCTCGCTTTATCTCTATCTATCAGTGCGGCAAAAAACAAAGAAAGAGAAAAGGGACAGACAGTTCTGCGCATCGGAACGCCCCAGGAAGTAAAATCCCCGAATGTATTTGGTGATTATAATCTGAGTATCTTTATCAATATCTCAAATCCTCCTCTTATGAAAATAGATTCTCAGGGTCAGCTCAGAGGGTTAACAGCCAGCAACGCTCACGCATCACATGATTTTACCGAGTGGACATTTACCATACGCGATGACCTCTATTGGAGCGACGGGACAAAGCTCAGTGCAGAGGATGTTCTTTTTTCAATCGTGTACACAGGAGACCACAACCCCAATGCCAGATGGATAAAGCAAACACTGGAGGCAGCAGAACTGGTTGAAGACAATGCGGTAATTCTCAAATTCAACAGGCCTTACACAAGACTCGATCTTGAATTCACTTCGTATAACATCTTTCCAAAGCATGTTTATGAGCTTATTCCTGATCCTATGGATCACCTCAATTCAGGAGAAAATATCGGTTTTGGTCCCTTTTTCATCCAAAATATAGATCTCAATGCCGGCATCATACGTTTCTCTAAAAATCCATACTGGAAGGGAGTCCAACCTCATATTAAGGGATTCGAAATACATATGTATAAAAATACGGACATCCTGTCTTTGGCATTAGAAAAAGGTGATGTGGACACCTATTACAAATATGCCTCTTCCTACCCTTATGCCAATATAGACAGGCTCAAAAAAACCAATAAGTTTGATTTTTCCACTAAACTCAATATTGGACTCGTGTTTATGGCCTTTAATCCCAAGCGGGGAGCTACAGCTGACCTTGATTTTCGCAAAGCCATCTCTTATGCCGTTGACTACAATGAAACACTCAGGTTAGATGCCTTAGGCTTTGGTAAAATCCCGAACCGGGGCTTTGTCCCTCCGAGCATGTCAGGTTATATAGAGACCAAAGCATTGAAGTATGATCCGGAAACAGCGCGCCAGCTTCTCTCTGATGCAGGCTATGCGGATACGGACAGAGATGGATTTCGGGAAAACAGAAAAGGCCAGAAGATTTCCCTGTCCCTGCTTGTTCGTAATGACTGGTCGAGAATAGGAGAGCTGTTAAAACAATATCTTACACAGATAGGAATTAACGCATCTCTCCGGTTTCTTGATATAAACAGCTGGGCAGCTGCCAAGGACCATTATGACTATGATATCATTATTGCGAGGGCCACTCCCTGGGGAATGTTCATGCATGCAAACTGGGGAACGGGTTACTTTGATTCGCGAAGAACCGGACGGGGCGTTCTTCACATCGTGAATGACCCGGATTTTCTGAAGCTCTGTGATACAATCCTCGCCAGCAATGACCCCCGTAAACTTGATGCGCTTGCCGGATCAGTGCAGAAGTATTATGTAGAGAAAATCCCTGCTGTAGCCCTTTACTGGAACGAAATAGCGACTCCGTTAAAAAAAGAATACTCAGGATGGAAATACAGTCCTATCTATGGTATATACAATATAGATTCCCTTATATCTATCCAAAAAACAGAGAAGAAACCTTAAATTCAGATGCCTGTTTTCTACAAAAAAACAATAAGATATGTGCTGACCTTGATCACAATCATATCGCTCAATTTTGTTATTCCCCGGCTCATGCCCGGAGACCCTGTTGTTAATCTCCTGGGTGAAGAACTTTCGTTCCATAAAGAACAAATCGAAACTCTCCGTGAAGAAATGGGGCTCACTAAACCGCTGGGGCATCAATACCTGGACTACTGGAAGGATATTCTCCGGTTTAAATTCGGATACTCCTATCATTTTCACCAAGAGGTCAGCGGATTGCTTTTGGGAAGAATGAAATGGACTCTTCTCTTAGTGGGTTTGTCCGTGGTTTTCGGAGCCTTTATCGGAGCTTTTTTCGGGTCCAGGGCCGGATGGCGGTCCGGAAAGGTACGCAACCGATTGAGCACCGCTCTCTTTCTCTTTTTCTATTCCATTCCTCCTTTTTTTCTGGCCATTCTTTTCCTCTATGCTTTTTCGTTTAAGCTGGGGCTTTTCCCTCTAAAAGGATACTACGGAACCGGAACCATTCTGGATACACTCTGGCATCTTGTCCTTCCTGTGATGGTTCTGACTCTTTTCACCAGCGCACGTAATTTTATCATCATGCGGGGTTCAGTTCTTCAGGAAAAAAACCGTCTCTATCCCCTTTTTGCCAGGACCAAAGGTCTCTCTGATAAACAAGTGTTAAACCAGCATGTATTCTGGAATGCTTCTCTTCCCTTGATAACTCTCATTGCCCTTGATTTCGGTTTTATATTCAGTGGAGCGCTCTTTATAGAGATAGTGTTTTCCATGAATGGCATGGGGACTCTTATTTATGATTCCATAAAAACTTTGGATTATCCTGTTTTACAGGGGGCGTTTTTAGTGATAGCCCTCATGGTCATATCTGCAAATATCATTGCGGATATTATGTATTCAGTTGTCGATCCCCGTGTGAGGCATCAAAGATGAAACGAGGATCCCGCCGGTTTAAAGAGTTTCTGAGGTTTGACCGGGATTCACGCGGTCTCCCCATCAGCAAAGCCGGAGTGGCTGTTTTTTTGCTTTTCCTCTTTATTGCTGTGTTTGCCGGGCTTCTGGCGCCCTATGGTCCCAGTGACCGCTTTGCACCTTATGAAATCCCGTCCGGGTCTCATCTTTTGGGAACAAATGATATGGGCTATGATATACTGACAGAACTTATTTTTGGCAGCAGAGTGTCTCTCCTAGTAGGGATCCTTACATCCTGTCTGGCAACCGGATTAGGGCTTGTTATCGGACTGGTCTCCGGATATTTCAGGGGGATCACGGATGATGTGCTGATGGCCGTCACGGATATTTTCCTCATGATTCCCCGAATACCTCTCGTGATCATTCTTGCTGTTTTTCTCCACTCAAGTTACTGGCTCATCATTCTTGTCCTGGGACTCCTCTGGTGGACCACAACAGTAAGGGTTGTGCGTTCAAAAGTGCTGCAGATAAGGGAGATGGGTTTTGTCGTGAGCGCGGAAACCCTCGGTTTTTCAAAGATCCATATCCTTTTCTCGGAAATTCTTCCCAATACCGTGTTTGTGATCATACCCAAGTTCATGCTTACCGTGGCATCAGCAATGATTGCCGAAGCTTCCCTGTCATTCCTCGGGCTGGGTGATCCTTCCAGAAAAAGCTGGGGCATGATGATCCGGTATGCCTTTGAACGCGGTGGCTTTATCCGTGACATGTGGTGGTGGTATATTCCCCCTGGTCTTTGTATAACGGTCTGTGTGCTCTCTATTGTGCTTATGAGCTTCTCCATGGAGAACAATGTGTCTCGCTTTTCAGATTTGTTCAGCGGTATAATCCCCTCTTTTCCCGGGATGAGGAGGGAATAAAAGATGTCTTGTCTGCATATAAAAAATCTTTCAGTCCAATTTAAGACCGAAAAACATACTGTTTTTGCAGTGGATAGAGTTAGCTTCGATCATATCGGTGGAGAGACCCTTGCTCTAATGGGAGAAACAGGCTGCGGGAAATCGGTTATTGCTAACTCTATAGTGCGCCTTTTGCCTGAAAATGCTTTAATAAAAGGCGAGATCTTCTTTAAAGGGAAAGACCTTCTCAAAGCAAGTGAGAATGAACTCAATAGAATCCGTGGAAAGGAAATAGCCCTTGTTCTTCAAAATCCCGGTCTTGCCTTGAATCCGATCAAAAAAATGGGAAAGCAGATCGCCGAGCCTTTGGTCATCCATAACAAAATATCATGGAAACAAGCTGTATCTCAGGCCGAAAAGGTGCTGAGGCAGTTTCAATTTACCGAATCAAAAGAAAAAATGCGGGCTTATCCCTTTCAATTTTCGGGCGGGATGAATCAGCGTGTCATCATAGCTAGTTCCATTATTTTGAATCCCAGGATTATCATTGCAGATGAACCAACAAAAGGGCTTGATGTCGAGGCAAGCAAAGAAGTGATGCTGGAACTCGCTGATATTAAAGAGAGGAAAGGCTCTTCTCTCTTGCTTATCACCCATGACTTTGACCTCTCACGCGAGATAGCGGATCGGATTGCCATTATGTATGCAGGTGAGATTGTGGAGATCGCGTCAAACAAAGATTATTTTAAAAAACCGTTACATCCCTATGCAAAGGCTCTTATGCAAAGCCTGCCGGAGAACGGTTTCAAACCAATCCCCGGCCCTCCGGTTGCCATGACCGATCCGCCAACCGGATGCAAATTTCATCCCCGTTGTCCCTTTAAGATGGAACAATGTGTCAGCAAAAGACCGCCTGAAAAAAGCATTAACGAAAGGAAAGTGAGATGCTTCCTCTACGCCTGATGGAAGTGCAGGAAGTATCCAAAGCGTTCAAGTACGGCCTGGCAAAACGAAAAGATAGGCCTGTTTTTGAAAACATATCTCTATCCATACCCAGTGGAGGCACAGTGGGCATTACGGGAAAATCCGGAATCGGAAAAACAAGTCTTGGGAAGATCATAGCTGGAATAATCCCTCCCAGTAAAGGGCGGGTGCTCTATAAAGGCAGGGATATCTTTAAACTGCCAAAAGGAGAATGGAGCACATTCCGCACCAAAGTGCAGATGATGTTTCAAGACCCGGAAGGGGCCCTGAATCCCATGAAAAACATTTACAGGCAGTTCAATGCTGTGTGCAGACTTATGGGAGCAACGCATAAAGACCAAGCCTTTAAGCGGATACAGGACGTGTTGGATCAGACAGGTCTCTCAGATGAAATACTCAGCCGTTTCCCGCAACAGCTTTCCGGAGGGCAGAATCAGAGGGTCGCCCTGGGAAGAATCCTTCTCTTAAAGCCGGAAATAATCATTCTGGATGAACCGACATCGGCCTTAGATATTTCAGTACAGGCTCAAATTCTTCATCTTTTAAAAAAAATACAAAAAGAAAACCGAATCAGTTATATCTACATTTCCCATAACAAAAAGCTGATCGAATTTATGTCAGATACCATCTTCTCAATGAATAAAGGTGAAGAGGATTCTTATTAACCTGTTAAAATAGTTGACGAAAATCGTTTGAAGCATTACAATTTTTATCTTTAATGAGAGCATTCATAAAATTCATAAAATACGTACTGCCGGAACACACCCCTTCTGCAGTCAGCCTCATCAAGAACATGTCTGTGTTTCTGCTGCTTTTCTGTTTTTTAGTTGATCCTATTGCCAGAAACTTAACATGGCTGCATTACAGAAAAGCAGTTGTTAAAAAAGAAGTCCAAAGACAAATTGACGATGGAATGGACAAAAGCAAGCTGGTAGTACTTCAATTCTCAAAAGAAGAAACAAAGACAGAACTGCGCTGGGAGCACGCCAGTGAATTTGAATACAACCACAAAATGTATGATATCGTGGAAATAAAGACTGTGGGTGATACGGTTTACTACCGGTGCTGGTATGACCATGAAGAGACCATATTGAACAGACAGTTAGAAAAACTTGCCGATCAAGTACTGGGAAACGATCCCGCATTTAGAATAGGGGTGGCGCTTCTGGGATCCTTTACAGAATCCATGTACTGTCTGTTTTCTTTTGATCATGACGTACCAGTTCCCGAATTATTAAAGACACAATATGGCCTCTTTTTATATTTATTTTCTCAAATTACCCTACAGCCCCCCACACCTCCGCCTCAATCAGGTCTGAGGAACCATTCTATTTTTATGTAAACCGGATACTTAGAGTCATAGAGGGATTCGGATTTACTGTCTCTATTCCAGTTGGTCCTTATTTCTGACAGGATTGAAAAGGAGTATACGAATAAAATGAAGAAAATATATATCATACTGTTGTTGTTCGGGCTCTCATATGGTGCCTATTCCCAGACAATAACGATTAAAGATCAGAAAACCCTGGAGCCTATTGAACTGGTTTCACTGACTAGTGAAAGCCCTAAAGCACACATTCAAACAAATGAAGAGGGTCAGGCTGATATCTCTACATTAAGGGGCGCGGAAAAGATAATCATTCAGAGAATCGGCTATAAAACCATAGAGAAAAGCTTTGCTGAGCTTGAATCGCTATCCTTTGAATTGTACTTACAGCCTAAGCCGTTTGACCTTCATGAAATAGTTGTTTCTGCCACACGATGGCGCCAGACATCCAGTGATGTTCCGTCAGCCATCACTTCCATCACACCCATCGAAGTGGAGCTGCAGAACCCGCAGACAGCCGCGGATTTGTTGGGTCTATCAGGTAAAGTATTCATACAGAAAAGCCAGCAGGGCGGCGGCAGTCCCATGATAAGGGGATTTGCCACGAACCGGTTGCTTTACAGCATAGATGGTGTTCGAATGAACACAGCCATATTCCGCGGAGGAAATATTCAAAATGTCATATCTCTGGATCCGTATGCAACCAATGAAACTGAAGTGTTTTTTGGACCCGGATCAGTGATTTACGGAAGTGATGCTATAGGCGGAGTGATGAATTTTCAGACACTTACGCCACATTTTTCGCTCTCAGATAAGAAGCCGTTGATATCCGGAAAAGCAGAAGCCCGTCACTCATCGGCAAACAATGAGATGACAGGACATTTTGACGTAAATGTAGGATGGGAAAAATGGGCATTTGTGACGAGTATCAGTTCGTTTGATTACAGCGACCTGCGCCAGGGCAGCAACGGCCCGGATGATTACCTGAAGTCTTATTATGTTCAGCGTCAGGACGGAGTTGATAGAGTCGTCACACAGGATGACCCGCTGCTGCAGGTCCCTTCAGCCTATTCTCAGAAAAATATGATGCAAAAAGTCCGTTTTATGCCCAGTGAAAAATGGGAATTCCAGTATGGATTTCATTTTTCCGCAACTTCCTCCTACGGACGTTATGACCGGCACAATCGCATCAGGAATGACCTGCCTCGTTATGCGGAATGGTACTATGGTCCGCAGAAGTGGATGATGAATAACCTGAACATCATACACAACGGCATGAACGCTGTGTACGATCAGATGACCATACGGCTGGCCCAGCAGTTCTTTGAAGAAAGCCGTATTGACCGCTCTTTGAACAAGACGGAAAGAAACAAAAGAATCGAAGAAGTGGAAGCCTATTCTGTGAATTTTGATTTTATAAGATCAACAGGCAGCAAAAACACACTCTATTATGGAGCGGAATATGTCATAGACGATGTGAAGTCAACAGGTATTAATGAAGATATTGTAGGAGGCACAAGCGTCCCCGGTCCTTCGCGTTACCCTCAGGCTTCATGGCAGTCCATAGCCGCATACATCAATGACCAGCATAAATTCTCAGACAGCTTTCTGTTGCAGGCTGGACTGCGTTACAATCAGTATGTTCTGGACGCAGAATTTGATACGACCTTTTACCATTTTCCGTTTACAGAGGCCCATATTAACAACGGTGCGCTGACCGGAACCATCGGGGGTATATACCATCCTTCTGATTCCTGGATCATCAGCGCAAACCTATCCACGGCATTCCGTTCTCCAAACGTTGATGATGTGGGAAAAGTATTTGATTCCGAGCCGGGCTCTGTGGTGGTACCCAATCCTGATTTGAAAGCAGAATATGCCTACAATGCAGATCTAAGTGTTACCAAAGTGTTCGGAGATGTACTGAGGGCAGACCTGACGGGTTTCTACACATCACTTCAAAACGCCATGGTCAGGCGTGACTACACTCTTAACGGCCAGGACTATATCATGTATGATGGTGTTCTCAGCCGTGTGCAGGCTATTCAAAATGCGGCTGTTGCAACTGTATACGGAATTCAAGCAGGAATCGAAGTGAAACTTCCAGGCGGTTTCAGTTTTTCTTCTGATCTCAACTACCAGAAAGGCGAAGAAGAGCTGGATGACGGCACTGTCAGTCCTTCCCGGCATGCAGTCCCGTTGTTCGGGATCTCCCGTTTAACCTATGATGCCCATAAGCTCGAGATGCAGCTCTATGCTGTTTATCAGGGAGAACGCAAGCATGAAGATATGCCGGAAGAAGAAAAGGGGAAAACGGAGATATACGCGCTTGATGAAAATGGTAACTCTTATGCTCCTTCTTGGGCTACATTGAATTTCAAAACCCTGTATCATATTAATGATTTCCTGAGCGTAAGCGCTGGTATTGAAAACATTACTGACAAGCGGTACCGCCTTTATAGTTCGGGAATATCCGGGGCGGGACGAAATTTTGTTCTCTCGTTCAGGACGAATTTTTAGTTTTCATTATAGAACTGCCTGCTGTTTGCCTCCGGCAGATGGCAGGCTTTTTTTTATTTAATATGTTTCTCGAACCATTTGACCATACGGTTCAACACATCGATCCGGTGATTTTCTTCTCTGATCCCGTGTCCTTCCCGAGGATAAACGACAAAATCCGTTTCAACACCATAGCGTTTTAATCCTCTATGGAACTGATAACACTGAGCAATCGGGTCAGTGGAGTCGTTTTCTCCGCATAGGATCAATGTCGGTGTTGTGACATTTTTAACATAGGTTACAGGCGACCGCTCAATAAAAAGGTCAAGGTTTTCATAAGGGGTTCCCATAAACCATGTATCATAAGCATTAATGGAATTCGACTCAGCTCCGTACTCAAGAGCCAGGTCGGTCATTGGAGCTCCGGATACGGATGCTTTGAAGCGGTCAGTCTGGGTAACAGCCCAGGCTGCCATATAACCGCCGTAAGACCATCCTCCTATTCCCAGGCGCTCCGGGTCAGCTATCCCCTGCTGTACCAAATAGTCGACGCCGGCCATGACATCCTGGTAATCAGCACCGCCCCAGTCCTTCCGGTTCATGACCATGAATTCATATCCATAGCCTACGGATCCCCTTATATTCGGACAAAACACAGCAAAACCTCTGTCTGCCAAAAGCTGCCCCCATGAATTGAACCGGTCTGACCACACGCCTGTGGGCCCGCCGTGGATCAAGACCACCAGAGGCACTCTTGTTCCCTCCCTGTATACGGCCGGTTTCAAAAGAGCGGCCTCAATTTCCACACCGTCAAAACTTTTATACGTGAAGATTTCGGAATTTATAAGGTCGACATCGTCCCATTTTTCATTAAAGTGTGATACTTTTTCAATCGGTCCTTCTCCTGAAGAAATCCAGAGTTCAGGGGCTTGTACAGCTTTTTCTCCAGCAAAGACAAGAATTTCCTGAAAAGCAGCAAACGAGCCGGGCTGGACCTTGAATTTTCTCTGTTTTTCAATCTTTCCATCCTGAGAAATGGTGTAAAACGTTCTTGTGAAACCGGTTGTGGCCAGAGCTTGAATACGGCCGTTTTTCTGCCAAATATAAGAATTAATTGGCCTGTCAATGGTGGAAGCCGTTATATTCCGGGCTTCCCCACCGGATAATGACAGAAGAAAAAGGTCATGAGCCGTTGGACCGTCGTATCGTGAACCGGTGAAGGATAGTACTGTTCCCCTGGGTGATACCTTTATACTGCCAAAAGGACCTTCGGGTCGGAAAATTTCTTTCATATCACCGTTTTGAGCATTGACCGAATAAATCTTGTCCGTAAACAGTTCAGGCTGGGGATGATCCGTAGCTGAAATGATTATCTGTTTTCCGTCAGGCGTCCATACAAAGCTTGAAATACGCCACTTTTCATCTGTGAGCTTCCTGATTTTACGGATTTCGATGTCCATAATGCTGAGATAGGGATTTCTAGTATCCTTATCAATGACACGGGTGTCATTTTTTTCTTTTTTCATTTTTTCTTCTTCTTGAGTATCCGGCCGTGTGGATAAGAACGCAATGTGCCTGCCGTCAGGAGACCATTCAAATGAACGGATACCGGTTTTGCATTCGGTCAGGGCGCGCGCTTCACCTCCGTCAGAAGGAATCAGGTAAACCTGCATTTTCTCACGGCGCGCAGATAAAAAGGCCATTGTTTTTCCGTCAGGAGACCATCGGGGATGGCTGTCTGCCTTTTCAGAGGTTGTGAAGGGACGAAGCTCTTTTGTCGCTTTTTTCAAAGTCCATATGTTTCTCTTATATTTATCTCCTTCTACAGGATGGGACAGCACAAAGGCAATGGTATTTCCGTCCGGAGAAATTTGGAGGTCTGAAAAACTGTACCTTTGGAGCGTCAGCTCGGTTGTCAGCGGTTTCTTTTGATAAGAATGAGAAAGTTCAACAGGGATTTTAGACCAATTTAAGTGAGGCAGCAATAAAAGCAGCAGTCCTGTTAATAAAGCAGGATAATACCGGAAAAAGAAGAATCTCTTCCTTTTTTGAGTCTTGTCAGTCATTGTTCGCTCCTCTCATTTTTGACAGCATGAGCATCATACACATTATTAAGAAACCCAGTCAATAGGAAAAGCGCATTAGACCGAAGCAAGCCGTTGATTAAAAAACGGTTCTGGTTCCAAAAAAATGAATAATTTGAAGGTCAGGTATAGATTACTTTTAATTCGCTGATTCTCCGAGGAATATCAACACGGTTCACACATTTGGCCTGGCATGTCCCGCACAGGACGCAGGAATCCAGTCCTTTTCCCATTGCAATTTCATCGAGTGTATCCCTTGATTGGTAGAAATTCGCGTAGCATGCGGCGTACATGTGAGTGCGTATGAGCGCGGGGATATCCACTCCCCGGGGACAGGTGGACACACAGGAGCCGCACTGCTGGCATACTGATCTCATGCCGATTTTGATATTCCTGTCCTGAAGAAACTTCTTTTCCTCTTCCGTGTAGTCCAAATCAAAGGCAACGCTGAAGTCCTCCTCGAGTTCTTTAAAATTCTGGAAGCCAGGGACAGCCGTGGAAACGAACTCATGCCGCAGGACCCATTTCAGCAAAGCCGTCTGCATGATCTGGCCTTCATAAAGCGTGTAGCTCTCTGAAGGTTCATAATCGCTTCGATACCAGGGCTGGCTGCACTGGGTCTTCATGGCAATGATGCCGATTCCCTTAGCTGCTGCTTTTTCCATGGAATCTATCAGTTCTCTGTTCTCATGCATGGAATAATTAAAAGCGGTTAAAACCACATCGTAAAACCCATCCCGGGAAGCCTCATTAAGGCACTCTATCATATTTCTGTGAACGGAAAATCCGACTGAGAGTGCTTTTTTCTGGCTTTTTGCTGTTTCCATGGCACTTCTGAATCCGTCATTCTGCAGGTATTCGGCACTTTGAGCATCGTGCAGATAGATCATATCCACATAATCTGTTTGCAGTCGCTTCAGGCTCTGTTCAAGATGGTCCAGAAAATAGGCTTTGCTCTGCTCGTTCCTCATCTGCTTCAGTACTGAGAGGGAGATCCGCGGGACTTTTGTGGCAATGATGGTCTCATTGCGCATACCGAGCTCTCTGACCACCTTTCCGATCATTTCTTCATTTCTGCCCCGGCCATAGGAAGCAGCTGTATCAAAATGGCGAATTCCCTTTTCAAAAGCTCTGCGGACCAATGCCGGGTCGCTGGAGTTCATCACTCCCATGGAGACAACCGGAACCCTTATTCCTGTTTTTCCCAGAGTCCTGGTAAGCACTTTATCTTTTGAAATGCCTTTTGATTCATTATTCTCCATCTTGACTCTGGGCTTATCCGGAAAGCTAAAGGAACCAAGTAATGCCATGCCTGAAAAAGTTTTCGTTAAAAAAACTCTCCGGCTCAAGTATTTTTTTTCTTTTTTCATCAGGGTCTCCTTTTTTTTCTTTTTTCAATCATCGTTATCCAGCACCAGGCGGAATCCGATATAAATGAGAGAGTATTGCGCTAGTTCGTGGCTGCGGCTTGCGGAACGCAGACCATTGCCGCTGCCAAGCCAGCCCCCGCCGCGGAAAACACGGTGTGAGCCCTCTCCCGAATACAGCGGATTGCCACTGTCATTCGTTGTGTAGAGTTCAGTATGGTCATAGATATCCGCTTTATACACATCCTCACACCATTCCCACACATTTCCGTGCATATCATACAAGCCCCATGCATTTGGCTGGAAGCTTCCGACTGGGCAAGTGCCTTCCCGGTATAATCCTTTTTGAGCATCTCCGTAAGGAAAACCACCATTAAAATTGGCTTGATCCGAGCCGATACCTTCTCCAAAGTGAAACGGAGTGGTGGTTCCCGCACGGCAGGCATACTCCCATTCGGCCTCTGTGGGAAGCCTGAATCTCAAGCCTGTCTTTTCATTCAATCTCTTGATGAAGTCCTTAGCCCGATTCCATGAGATCCATTCGATGGGATAATCATCTTCCCCTTCAAACCATGAATCACTTTGCCCCATAACAGCTTTCCACTCCCCTTGAGTCACTTCATATTTTCCCATCCAGAATCCTCTGGAAATGGCGACCTGATGCTGGGGGCCTTCATCGCTCTGTCTTAATGATTCTGTTTCCGGAGATCCCATGAGATATTCTCCTGCCGGGATATACACCATTATAAAGTCCACTCCGTTGACAAGTACGGTCTTTTCTTTTTTCCCCTGCTGGCTGCTCTGAAGGTTGCCTCCAGCATAAAAATAGGGATATAGCAAGAAAATAAAAAGGACCATAAAAACGATTCGAAATATGTTTTGTCTCATTACCTGCCTCCCTGATAATCATATGATCTGAAAAATCCGATATAAATCTATTGAAATCAGTTTATAAAATCGACCTGACTTATAAGGTCAAACTCTATTTAAAGAAAAATTAAGGGGATATAAAGCTTGCTAATAGGACATAAATAAGAACTTCTAATTGTTTTCTGATAAATGAATCCTGTCTTCAAGCACTACTGTCTTTGTGGTTCCGTCATCGTAAACGATGCGTATTCTCCGTTTTTCCTCACATTCATTCACCAGTTCCCATCCGTTTTCAACGCGTTGAACCCGGATTTTATCGATTCCAAACGCATGATTTCGTGGTCTGTCAATATACACATGGCCGTAATGGTCAAGAATGCGCATGGCCGCTTCAGCGGCCGCTCCATTTCCCCAGTCATATATGGTGAAAACGCCCATACCTTCTCCTTCCGGAGTGGTGCGTCCGCCGTGATCGTAATTTTCCATGGTAAAACCGTAATCTTCCGGCCCGAACCAGGGATAGACTTTCTCCCACATCTTTTTTACCTCTTTGTTCTCAGGACAGTACATCATAATGAATCCAGATTTAAGCGCAGAAATACCCCTCTGGAAGAGGTAAGGATCCCCTGTTTCCCTGTAATAGTCAAGGAACAGCTCGGCAAACAGTGTCTCGCGGGAATCATTCCACTCTCCGTCAGCGTTCATAACACCGAATCCTCCGAGGGCAGGGACATAGATAAAAGGAGGCTGCCAGACCTGCTGGGCCATGGAGAGTTCATCCAAAGTGCGCCTCCCCCACTCGATATAATGGTTCTGGTGTGTTGCCTGATAGCATTTAAGGAGCGCTTCGGCTGTCCAGAAAAGAGACAAGGTGTTCTGTTTGTGCATGGCATTGCGGGGGATTTTTTTACCCAGATATTTATCCCTCCCCCAACTGCAGCATGACCAATAGGTCTCATAATCTTCCCAGCGACCCTGGGGAACGATTTCTTTTAAAACAGCATCCATTGCCTTTACAGCGGTTGTGCGGTATTTTGACTCACCGGTCATATCAGCCAGTTTCATTAGAAACGTCACACTCAGGCTCGTCTCCGGTGTTTGGTTCATGACCGGCCCCGGCATTTGAGTCTGAGGATGAAGCCAGCCTGGAAAGAAGCCCTCCGAATCCTGAAGCTCCAGAAGACGGTCAGCATATTTTCGGGCGTACTGGACAAGCCGAGAATCCTGTTCCAGCTCCTCATACCAGCGCAGCATGAGAAGCGCTGTCCAACTGCAGTCAAGAACATGATACCAATCCGAAGAAATGCCGTAGTTGCGGGGACTGCGGTTGGAGTTGCTCCAGTAATGATGCTCCCAGGATTCAGGTCTTTGATATTCCTTTCCTTCGATTTCAATAGTTTTATTATCGGTTCGGATCACGGTTGGAAAAATTCCATCCTTTATGGGCGCCAACAGGGCCAGTTCTTTTGTCATGCGCGCTTTCTTCAGGAGCTCATCGTCTTTGATACTGCGGGCATAACGGAAAAGCCCTGAAGCGCTGCGCAGGGATGAGAACCAGGCCTGATTCCATATAGAGAGAAACTCCCTCTGATACCAGTGTTCCGGATAATTGGGAGACTGGGAAATATTGACAATGAATTGGGGGGCCCCTACGCGTGTGCCGTTGAGATCGAATTCCTGCCAGACAAAATCAGACCACCCTTTAAAAGCCCAGTCATAGGTAAGCCGGATATAGTTCTGAAGAGACGCAGAAACAGGCTCTCCTTTTTCATAAAGCGGCTGCCCCCATTTCTCCCATAAGAGATGCGTTACCTCTGACCAGGGATTCTTTACAGGGTCGAGATCATGATAAGCTTTTATTAAAAATCCTAATTCAAAGATTCCCGGAGAAAATCTCATTCCAGGCTTTTTTTTAAAAAGAACATGTTCGGGGATATCTGTCTCAGTCGCTCCTAGCCAGAATCTCTTTTGCAGGGCATTATAATCCATGAACCAGGGGTTCTCCGGTTTCTGCCCCACAATATTCAGATCGGGAACAACAGCCAGTGTCGCAAATTCACTCTGAACAATAAGTGCGGGTAAGCGAAAAACATGCTGCGCGATCACATAACCCTGATCCGGTGTGAGATGAGGGGCCCACCAGAAATCCGGATCAAAGCAGAGATCAAACGGAATAGAGAGTTCATCCTGGGAAACCTCTTTCGTTATGTTCCACTTCATTTGAACATGCTGCCAGCCATGTTCCTTTTCACTGATCTTTATCTCCGGAAGGCCGCATCCTTTAAGCTCCGGAGGCATAAAAGAAACACAGTCCTCGCTGTTAAAAACAACCTGATAGACAGATTCGGTCTCGATGATTTTCATGGGATCTGCTGTGCGGCGGGCACAGGAACCGCCTCCTCCGATAAGACAAATAAAAAAGCCTGTAACCAGCAACGGCGGGAATTTATGTTTCCGTAATTTTTTCAAAGACATGTGATTATTCCCTTCCAAATTCTTTTCATAAATCATACACATAACAAACAAATCCGGTCAACAAGAAATCATCAGGCAGGAAAAAACAGATTAAAGAAAAAAACACATATATTCAAGGGAACTTTTTTTGGTAGGATGCCGTATATTTTTATAAGCCCAAAAGCCTTGATCAAGCTTAAAAATGTGGAATTCTATTGCTTCATTTTGTTATTCGAAATAATCCGGGTTTCTGGAATCAAGGAGGACACATATGATCGGAAACTACATTAAAACAGCCCTGCGGAATCTGCGTAGACATAAGGGGTATGCTTTTATCAATATCATTGGATTAGCCATTGGAATGGCCTGCTGCATCCTGATCAGTCTCTTTATACTGCACCAGCTGAGCTATGACAAATATCACGAACATGCGAATCAAATTTACCGGCTTTGTTCAGAAGTTCAATTGGGAGAAGATATAACAACATTACCCATAAGCAACGCTCCGGTTGGCCCGGTGCTCAAAGATGATTATCCTGAAGTTATAAGTTCTGTCCGGCTGAAAACCAGAGAAAGGATCCCCATTCAATACAAAGACAGGCTTTTTTATGAGGACAGGATTTTTTGGGCTGATAATTCTGTTTTCGAGATTTTCAATTTCCCCATGATCGACGGAAATCCTCAGGATGCTCTAAACAGGGCCTATACGGTTGTCTTGACCAGAACTCTGGTGGAGAAATATTTCGGGGATGAAGAGCCGATAGGTAAAGTGCTTAAGCTCAACAATCAGGAGGATTTTATTGTAACCGGTGTTGTGGAAGACGTGCCGTCAAACTCCCACTTCACGTTTAGCATGCTGTGTTCGTTTGAATCCCTGTATGCATCCGAACGCATGGATCGCGACCAATGGTTTAATTTCAATCTTTACACATATCTCCTGCTTCCGGAAAATTATGATTACCGCAAGCTGGAGGCCAAACTTCCGTCTTTAGTGGATCATTACATGGGGGAAGAGATCAAAGCCATGGGCGGCCGGATCGGTTATTATCTTCAGCCTTTGACAAAGATCTATCTTCACTCACATATGGAAAACGAAATCGCTCCTACTTGGGACATCCGCAATATGTATGTCTTCTCAGCTATTGCTCTTTTTATTCTTTTTATCGCCTGCATAAATTTTATGAACCTGTCGACAGCCCGCTCCTCTCTTCGGGCCAAAGAAGTGGGCATGCGGAAAGTAGTGGGAGCTAGAAAAAATGAACTGACAAGACAGTTTTTAGGAGAGTCCCTGTTTTTTAGCTTTTTGGCCATGGCCATCAGCCTTATTTTGGTGTTTTTGGCTCTCCCCTATTTCCGGTCTCTAGCCGGGACCGAACTTGGTTTCAGTTTAAATGATGCGGGATGGATGATTTTGGGTCTTCTGGGATTGGTACTTTTTGTCGGACTTGTCGCAGGCAGCTACCCGGCAGTGTTTCTGTCATCATTTAATCCGGTTCGGGTTCTCAAAGGAGAAATAAAATCAGGTTCGGGTCATTCCCGCTTTCGCCGTGTCTTGGTCACAGCTCAGTTTGTGATATCTATCACTCTCATCATTGGAACCGGAATCATCATCAATCAGGTTCACTACATGAAAAAAACAGATCTGGGATTTGAAAAGAAAAATACCATAGTACTGCCTATTATGGACAGCAGTATAGGAAATTCGCTTGAATCCATCAAGACCCGTCTCCAAGAGATTCCGGGGGTTTTAGGCGTAGGTGCATCTTCGATTGTTCCCGGAGGAGAACCAGACACAACCCCTATGGTTCCGGAAGGCTATTCCCAGGAACAAAGTTTCCCTATGGATCGCATCAGTGTGGATATTGATTTTTTTCCTACTCTCGGCATAGAAACTGTCAAGGGCCGGAATTTTTCCCGGGACTTCGGGACCGACCCGGACCAGGCGGTCATTATCAATGAAACCGCGGCAAAGGTGTTTGGATGGGAAGATCCTCTGGGAAAGACCATAAAACGCCCGACCGGATCTACTCCCGGTTCTATCCAGTGGGAAACCAGGACCGTTGTCGGGGTTGTAAAGGATTTCCATATCAGGTCGCTACGCCAGGTCGTAGCGCCGCTTTATATCACCAATACTCCACGCTTTCTGGACATGCTTTCCATAAAAATAAGAGACTTTGGTCGGGCAGAGACCCTGGACCGGATCCGGAATATGTGGAAAATCATTGACCCGGGGCGGCCTTTTGACTATTTCTTTCTTGAGGATACTTTTGATTCCCAGTACCGATCCGAAGAAAAATTAAGCGGTATCTTGACTTCTTTCAGTGTTTTTGCTGTTTTTGTTGCCTGTCTGGGGCTGCTCGGAATGGCTTCCTTTGCTACGGAACGCAGAAGACGGGAAATTGGTATTCGGAAAGTCCTTGGCGCATCTGTCGCCGATGTCCTTGTTCTTTTAACCGGAGATTTTGTTAAGGTTATTCTGCTGGCAAATCTGATCGCATGGCCACTGGCTTATTTTGTTATGAGAAACTGGCTTCAGAACTTCGCATACCGCACCCAAATAGGAATCAGTGTCTTTTTAGTGACTGGATTGATCTCCCTTCTTATCTCTCTTCTGACTGTCAGCTTCCAGTCAGTGCGCGCGGCGTATTCCGATCCGGCTCAGGCTGTTAAATATGAATAGAATCTGTATGCGGGTACTCAAAGGTCATCCTGTTCCTTCAAGAACTGGTTGAGTCCATCGACCAGCTCCTGAGGGTTCTTGACCTTTTCATCCTCGAGCAGTTCTCCAAGTGAACACCAGAGCGGCTCTCCGCATCGAATACACCGGATTCCGTTCTTTGTGAGGAAATGTACTGATTTCGGATATTTCAGCACAAGGTCTTCGATCTGTGTATCAAGGGTGACGAGCGGCTGCATCAGTCTCCGAATTTGATCCCCTGTGCCAGCGGCAGATCTTTGGACCAGTTGATGGTGTTGGTTTGCCTTCGCATGTAAGCTTTCCAGGCATCTGAACCAGACTCTCTTCCTCCGCCGGTCTCTTTTTCGCCGCCAAAAGCTCCTCCAATTTCTGCTCCGGATGTTCCGATGTTGACATTGGCAATACCGCAATCCGATCCTTCATGGGAAAGAAATTTTTCTGCTTTCAGCAGGTTTGTGGTGAAAATCGAGCTGGAAAGCCCCTGCGGGACCTCATTGTGCAGGTGTATGGCTTCCTCTAAATCTTCATACTCCATCAAGTAAAGAATGGGAGCAAAGGTCTCAATATAAACGATCTCTGTTTGTTTGGGCATTTTCACAACAGCAGGTTCGACGAACTGTTCACCCAGGCCAGGAAGGCGCTTCCCTCCCAGAATGATTTCACCTCCCTGTTCCTGTGCCTTTTCCAGAGCTGCCATCATGTCTTCCACCGCCGCTTTGGTCACGAGCGGCCCCATGAGTATCCCTTCTTCAATAGGATTTCCGATCTTTACCTGTTTGTAGGCATTATTAATTTTTTCGGTCAGTTCAGATGCGATGGATTTGTGCATGATGATGCGTCGGGTGCTGGTACAGCGCTGTCCGGCGGTGCCCACAGCTCCGAAAAGAATAGTGCGGACTGCCATTTCCAAATCAGCATCTTCAGCCACGATAATCGCATTGTTACCGCCCAGTTCCAGTATGGTTCGGCCAAAACGCCGGGCCACAGCTTCGGATACGTGCTGCCCCATTTTTGTAGACCCGGTAAAAGAAATCAGAGGCAGCCTGCTGTCATTGATCATGCGTTCTCCGATAACAGAACCTCTCCCAATAAGAAGGTTAAAGATCCCTTTCAAACCGTGAGAACTCATGACCTGATTGGCGATGTGCTGGACAGCAACAGCTGTCAAAGGAGCATCTGAAGACGGTTTCCAGACCGTAGTATCTCCGCAGGCAGCTGCGATCGCTGCGTTCCAGGACCACACGGCCACAGGAAAATTAAAAGAGGTGACGACGCCTACAGCACCCAGAGGATGCCACTGCTCATACATGCGGTGTGCCGGACGCTCCGAGTGCATGGTCAATCCGTAAAGCTGCCGGGAAAGTCCCAGGGCAAAATCACAGATATCGATCATTTCCTGGACTTCTCCGTGTCCTTCGGCTCGGATCTTGCCCATCTCCAAGGACACCAAATCACCCAGGGGCTCCTTTTTTTCTTGAAGAGCTTCCCTCAAATCCCTGATGACCAGGCCTCTCTTGGGCGCTGGCATCATCTGCCAGGACTTAAAAGCTTTTTCTGCCGCCTCCAGGACCTGTTCATAGGTTTTTTCAGTAGCCTGGAGCACTCTGGCAATGGATTCTCCAGTTGCCGGATTATAAGAAACGCTTTCTTCTGCTTCAGGGTCTTTATACCAGTCATCCGGACCTGCGCAGGCTCCCACATTGACATCTTTAACATTCAGTTTTTCAAGAACGGCTTTAGCTTTCATGCAAAAATCTCCTGTTTATTTTTCTTTCATGTAAGGATAACGATAATCCTTGGGTGGATTTAGTGTCTCTTTAACAGCACGGGTGCTGACCCATCGAAGCAGATTGATGTAGGAACCTGCCTTGTCATTGGTGCCCGAACCTCTCGCGCCTCCAAAAGGCTGCTGACTGACCACCGCACCTGTGGGTTTATCGTTGATGTAAAAATTTCCTGCGGCGTGGCGCAGGTATTTCATGGCTGTCAGAACGGCACTTCTGTCATTGGCAAATATAGCACCGGTCAATGCGTAAGGGGAAGTGGCATCGCAAAGCTTGAGAGTCTTTTCATATTCTTTTTCCGGATACACATAAATAGTGAGAACCGGACCGAATATTTCTTCCTCAATGAGTTTGTATTTAGGATCAGTGGTCACGACCACTGTCGGCTCGATGAAATATCCTTTGGAGTCGTCATAACCGCCGCCAGCAATGATTTCCGCTTTGTTGGAATTCTTTGCATACTCGATGTACTCCACAATGCTGTCAAAAGCCGGTTTATCGATCACAGCACCCATGAAGGTTGAAAAGTCCGCGGGATCACCCATCTTGATGGTCTTGATCTCGTCGACCAGATTCTTTTTTAAGTCCGGCCACAGATTATTAGGAACATAAGCCCGGCTGGCTGCGGAGCATTTCTGTCCCTGGTATTCAAAAGCGCCTCTGAGCATGGCGACCGCTACAGCTTTGACATCAGCAGAAGCATGCACAAAGATGAAATCTTTTCCGCCGGTCTCACCAACGATTCTCGGATAGGACTTATAATTCATGATGCTGTTTCCAATAGTCTTCCACATGGATTGGAACACAGCCGTACTTCCCGTAAAATGGACTCCGGCCAGATCTTCTTTCTCCAGAACAGGACCGCCCACATAACGACCGGGTCCGGGAATAAAATTGATAACTCCATCAGGCAGCCCGGCTTCTTTCCACAATTGGGTTAAGAAATAAGCGGAATAGACCGCAGAAGAAGCCGGCTTCCAGAGGACGACATTCCCCATCAAAGCCGGGGAAGTGGGAAGGTTTCCGGCAATAGAAGTGAAATTAAAGGGGGTCACAGCAAACACAAAACCTTCCAGAGGCCTGTATTCCATATAATTCCAGATCCCGGCAGAAGAATCAGGCTGCTCTTTATAGATCATGTTCATGTAATAGGGGTTGAATCGGTAAAAATCTATCAGTTCACATGCGGAATCGATCTCTGCCTGGTGAGGAGTCTTGGACTGTCCCAGCATAGTGGCGGCGTTCAGCACATGCCGGTATTTGGTGGCCAGAAGCTCTGCTGCACGAAGAAAAACAGAAGCCCGGGATGCCCAGTCCATCTGAGACCAGTCTTTCCAGGCTTTTTTGGCTTCTTTAACCGCCATGTTGATCTCTTCCGGACCTGCCTTATGATACCGGGCCAGAACATGCTTGTGGTCATGGGGACAGCGGCAGTCAGCCAGATTTCCGGTTTTGACCTCTTTTCCTCCTATAATAAGGGGAAACTCCATGGTCTCACCTGATAATTCTTTTAACTGTGCCTTTAGAGCTGCTTTCTCCGGACTTCCGGGAGCGTAATTAAGAATAGGCTCATTCGAAGGCCGTGGAACTTTGATGATTGCGTCCATATCCAAATCCTCCTTTTTTGATCGGAATCAACCTCTGATCCTCATCCTTTCATCAAGGATTCGGCTGATCACAGGGTGATCCTTCGATGATTTATTAAAACATTATAATGACTGGTCATTATACATAATTAGAAATAATTTTTCATCCTTTGTTAAGTTTTCTCTCTCCAAAAGCAGAAAAGACAGAAGTAGAGAGAGATCATGCTTGATCTCAGTAAGATTCAAATAAATTTTTTTTGATTTGAGGAGAAGTTATAAAAATTTGTTAAGTGATGATTAAAGTCCTTTGCTCATGGCGTTGAGAAAATCTGCGTTTGTTTTTGTTTTACCGATTTTCTCTGTCAATAACTCCATGGCTTCAACTTCTGAAAGTTGGCTCAATACTTTTCTGAGGACCCATATTCTATTGAGGTCCTCCTCAGAGATAAGAAGCTCTTCCTTTCTGGTTCCGGAAATGTTGATATCAATGGCCGGGAACAGTCTTTTGTTCACCAGTCTCCGGTCTAAATTGATTTCCATATTACCGGTTCCCTTAAACTCTTCAAAAATGACTTCATCCATGCGGCTTCCTGTATCCACAAGGGCCGTAGCCATGATGGTAAGGCTTCCCCCCTCTTCAATTTTTCGGGCTGAGCCAAAAAACTTTTTAGGTCTATTGAGAGCGTTCGCATCAATTCCGCCTGACAGGACTTTTCCTGAGGGAGGAATAATGGCATTGTGTGCCCTGGCCAGTCTTGTGATGCTGTCGAGCAGAATAATCACGTCTTTTTTTGTTTCGACCAGTCGTTTCGCTTTTTCCAGCACGATGTTGGATACCTGAGCGTTTCTTTGGGGTGGTTCGTCAAATGTGGAGGCCACGACTTCCCCTATTATGCTTCTTTGGAAATCGGTAACTTCTTCTGGCCTTTCAGCAACCAGTAAAACAATGAGAATGACTTCAGGATGGTTCTTTTCAATCGACTGAGCAATGGTCTTGAGAAGAGTGGTCTTCCCTGCCCTGGGAGGCGAAACGATAAGTCCTCTCTGCCCTTTTCCTATAGGGGTGAGAAGGTCCATGATTCTGGCATTCAGGTTTTTGGGATGTCCGTCTTCAAGGTTGAATTTTTCAAAAGGATACAAAGGAGTCAGGTTGTCAAATTGAACATTTCTGCGGGCTTCGATGATTTCATCATGGTGCTTGAAGTTTATGGCTTCGATCTTGATCAGAGCGAAATACTTTTCTCCTTTTTTAGGAGGCCTGACGACTCCGGAGATGGTATCACCTGTTCTCAGCTTAAATTTTCTGATCTGTGAAGGGGAAACATAGATGTCATCCTGGCTCGGGAGATAACTGAATTCCGGGGCTCTGAGAAATCCAAATCCATCATTGAGACATTCAAGGACACCTTCTGAAAACAAGAGGCCATTTTTTTTGGCCTGTGCTTCTAGTATCTTGAAGATCAGCGTTTGCTTTTTGAGCTTTTTAATATCTTCGTCTGAAATTTCTAAATCTGTGGCGATGGAAGTTAATTTTTCTTTTTTCAGTTTTTCTAGTTCAGCAATATTGAACTCTTTCATTTTTTTTACCTCATAAATTAATATTTGAAATAAGAAATAGCTCTAAATGATAATAAATCAATGAGTTATAGATGAATCCTGAGATTCTTTATCTTTATTATCATTGATATCAGATCTCATTGAGATATTCTTTTTGTCATCTTTTTCAAAAGAAATCTTTTTTGTTAATGCGATTTTTAAAACCTCGTCCATTGTTTCAACAAAATGGATTTTCATGGCTTTTTTTATTTTTTTGGGAAGGTCCTTTAAATCACACATATTATCAAGGGGAAGAATAGCTTCCTTAATTCCTTCTCTGTGTGCTGCCAGGAGTTTTTCCTTGACTCCTCCGACAGGAAGTACTTTTCCCTTTAAAGTCAGTTCCCCGCTCATAGCTACTCTTTTGCTTACAGGGTTCTCGGTTAAAAGAGAGATGATGGAAGTAGCCAGTGTGATTCCAGCGGATGGGCCTTCTTTTGGTGTGGAAGCCTCAGGAACGTGAATATGGATATCGAATTTTTTATGAAGGTCTTTAGCAATGTTTAATTCATACATTTTTCCCTTGACATAACTGAACGCAGCCTGAGCGGATTCCTGCATGATTTCTCCAAGCTGGCCTGTATAAGTGAAATTTCCTTTTCCATGAACTTTAGTGACCTCAAATGTTAAAAGTTCTCCACCGAATTCTGTCCAGGCCATTCCTATAGCGACTCCGATTTCATCTTTTTTGTCTATTCCTGAACGCCTGTATCGGGGGATCCCAAGGTATTGTTCGAGCTTTTTTGGTGGTATATACTCGCTGTGGTCTTTTCCTTTTGCCACCACCTTCTTAACGGTTTTTCGGCACAAAGAAGTCAGCTCTCTTTCGAGATTTCTGACGCCGGCTTCTCTGGTATAATCATTGATGAGTTTCTTTAAGGTTGCATCAGAAATTTTAATATTCGATTTGTCAAGCCCATGAGATTTTAACTGTTTGGGAAGTAAAAATCTCTTTCCTATCTGCAGTTTTTCCTCTTCCGTATATCCAGGGATACGAATGATTTCCATGCGGTCAATCAATGGATCCGGAATCGTCTTAAGCACATTAGCCGTTACAATGAACATCACATGAGAGAGGTCAAACTCTGTATCAATGTAATGATCCAGAAACGTACTGTTTTGTTCCGGATCAAGCACTTCCATAAGAGCTGAAGAGGGATCTCCCCTGAAATCAACGCTCATCTTATCGACCTCATCCAAAAGAAAGACGGGATTTTTGGTCCCGGCTTTTTTAATCATCTGGATCATTCTGCCTGGATAGGCTCCGATATAGGTTCTTCGGTGTCCTCTTATTTCAGCCTCATCTCTCACTCCACCTAGGGATAATCTAACAAACTTACGTCCGGTTGCCCTTGCAATCGATTTTCCCAGAGAACTTTTCCCTACTCCCGGAGGCCCCACTAATCCCAAAATGACTCCTTTCGGATTTTTTACCAGCTGACGGAGGGATAAATATTCAAGGATTCTTTCCTTGACTTTATCTAAACCATAATGGTCTTCATCCAGTATTTTCTCTGCTTCTTTTATATCCCTCTTTTCTCTTGACTTTTTATTCCACGGAAGTGATATGATCCAGTCAAGATAATTCCGGCTCACTGTCGCTTCTGCAGACATCGGCGGCATTACTTCCAATCGTTCGATTTCTTCAAGAGCTTTTTCTTCAGCCGCTTTCGGCATTTTGGCTTTCTCTACTTTATTCCTTAATTCTTCAATCTCGTTTGCTTTCCTGTCTTTTTTTTGGCTCATGCTGGTCGTGAATATTTTTTGACCTTTATCAGGGAAAAATTTTCCTTTTTTGCTGGAGGATTTTCCGTCTTTTCTCATTTTTGTATGAATTTTGAGTATTTCGCTTTCAATAACAAAGTTCAATCGTCTGATTCTTTCAAGAGGATTTATGGTCTCCAGCAAGTTCTGCTTCTCATCCATATTGATCTGCAGATGAGAAGCGATGATATCTGATATCCTCTCCGGTGTGTTCTCTCTTAACGCAGGGATTATCGAGTCAAAATTGCTATGCTTGGTTAGTTTTAGATAGTCTTCAAACAGGCTTAAGACTCTTTTTAAAGATTCATCTAACGATTCATCGTCACTTATTTTTGTTTGCTTGATCTCTTTTGCAAGGACTTCATAGTACGGATAGGATTTCGTGTATTCTATGATTCTGGCTCTCTTTTTTCCTTCCACTATGACTTTTAAATTTTTATCGTCTATTTTAACAACACGGATGATTTTAGCCAGAACTCCTATGGAATAGATATCCGTGGGCTGGGGGTCATTCAGAGATGCATCCAATTGTGTTGCAAGGAAGAGAAGTTTTTCATCAGAAGAGGCTTTTTCTAAGGCAGTTGCTGATGAATTGCGTCCTATGATGAAAGGAACTAAAGTAGACGGAAACACCACAAGATCTCTTAGTGGTATTAACGGCAGCTTTTTCAAGTCCTTGTTTTCTTCGTTATTTTGCATATTTATGCTCCGACTGCTTTCTTGAGTTTATGATATTCCAGGATGTTGTTTTCAATCATTTTTTTGGTCACTTTTATCTGTTCCGGCTTATCCAGAGATGGCAGATGAAACATGATGTCCAGCATCAGCTCTTCTATAATGCTTCTCAGCCCTCTGGCCCCCAATTTATACTTAATGGATTTTTTTGCGACACTCTTCAAAGCCCCTTTTGTGAATAGGAGTTTCACATCTTCCATATCAAACAATTTTTGATATTGCTTTATAATAGCATTTTTTGGTTTGGTGAGGATGTTAACAAGGTCTTCCTCTGCAAGGTCGGAAAATATGGAGATAATAGGAATCCTTCCGACAAGTTCTGGGATCAATCCGAATCTGATGAGGTCTTGGGGGATCAGATTTCCAAAAATTTCCTGCTGTTCTTCAGTTGTTTTATCAGGGGATTCATGTTTGAAGCCCACTGAAGATTTGCCTATTCTTTCCCGTATAATGTCATCCAGTCCGTTAAAGGTTCCTCCCATGATAAAGAGGATGTTTGTCGTATCTATGGGGATATACTTCTGCTGTGGATGCTTTCTTCCTCCCATGGGAGGAACATTGGCTGTTGTACCTTCTATGATTTTAAGAAGGGCCTGCTGAACCCCTTCTCCAGAGACATCCCTGGTTATGGAAGGGCTATCAGCCTTTCTTCCTATTTTATCTATTTCGTCAATATAAATGATACCTTTTCTGGTTTTTTCTATATCTCCATTAGAAGCGTGGAACAGCTTGAGAACTATATTTTCAACATCTTCTCCGACATATCCTGCTTCTGTTAGTGTAGTGGCATCTGAAATAGCAAAAGGTACGGATAGAATCTTTGCAAGAGATTGAGCCATGAGCGTCTTTCCGGTGCCGGTGGGACCTATGAAAAGTATATTGCTTTTTAAGATTTCCACATCATCCTTTTGGTACTTGAAATTGATGCGTTTGTAATGGTTGTACACAGAGACGGCGATTTTCTTTTTTGCGTCGTCCTGGCTGATGATATACTGATCCAGGGCCTCTTTAATTTCGGATGGAGTTAAAAATTTAGGCGTTTTTTCTTCTTTTTGTTGTTTTTCCGAAAATATAATGGAATGAGCGACCCTGACACAGTTATCGCATATATAAACACCGTTAGGCCCTGCAATGAGTTTATTTACCAGGCCTTGATGCCGGTTGCAGAAGTTGCATCTGGCTATTTTGCTCTTACTCTCGCTCATATTGTTTCTCTTTTTTAATTAGAGTTCAGATAATAAGCCTTTTTGTTATTTTTTTTGCTTTTTTGAAGAAACGATACTGTCTATAATGCCGTATTCCTTAGCCTGTTTTGGTGTCATTATAAAGTCTCTCTCAATATCTTCTTCAATTCTTTTTTTTGGTTGATGAGTGTGTTTGACCAAGATTTGATTTATATTCTCCCTGATTCTTAGAATCTCCTTTGCCTGTATAGCGATGTCCGTCGCCTGACCGCTGAATCCACCTAAGGGTTGATGGATGATAATCCGGGAATTAGGAAGGGCGAACCTTTTGTTTTTTGTGCCTGCTGCAAGCAAAACTGCGGCCATGGAAGAGGCTTGGCCTACACATATCGTTGATATTTCTGAGTTGATATACTGCATGGTGTCATATATTCCTAAACCTGAAGTGATGCTGCCTCCGGGTGAGTTAATGTATACTGAAATATCACCTTCCGTGTTTTTTGCTTCAAGATAAAGCAGTTGAGCGATAACTGAATTTGCCACTTCATCATTTATCTCAGACCCAATGAAAACGATATTATCTTTGAGCAAGCGTGAGTAAATATCATAAGCGCGTTCGTTTTTTCCTTCTTTATCGACAATAAAGGGGATTTGTATCATTGAGAATGTTACCCTTCTATTCTAGCATTATCGACTAAAAAGTCAACTGTCTTTCTCAGCAGCATATTTTGCATCAAGTTTTCCTTCCTGTCTTCCTGTTTTATATATTCTTTGATTCTCACCAAAGGCACATTGTTTGCTTTGGCCAGTGACTTGTACTCTTCTTCAAGTTCTTTATCAGATATCTCTATATTCTCTTTTTCAGCTATTTTATTTAAAATCAGATGATTTTTTATAGATTTCCTTGCTCTTTCTCTCGCTTCCTTTTTTATTTTATCCATTTCTTCTTTGTTCAGGCTTTGCTGTCTTCTTTGTAAGGAAGATAAAACTTTTTGGATATTCGACATTGTTTCTTGGTCAACGATTGACTCCGGAAGGTCAAAATCAACATTATCTGATATTTCTTTTATGATCCCATCGGTTAATTTTTGTTTTGAAATATTTTCTCTAGAGGCAGTCAGTTCTTTTTCTATTTCATTTTTCAGGGAATCCATGTCTTTGAATTCTCCAAAATCTTTAGCAAAATCATCATTGAGCTCTGGAAGTGATTTTTCTTTAATAGAGAGAACCTTCACTGTGTATTTGATATTTTTTCCAGCAAGTCTTTTATTTTTATGTTCCTTTTTATAATTAATAGTGAAGTCTTTCTCCTCACCTGTCTGCATCCCCGTTAGAGCTTCGTTTAAAGATTTTTCATTATCAGCATGGCCTACCATAACAATGGTTTTTTCAGTGGGAAGCATTTTTTTGGAATCAAAATCCATTCCTTTGATTTCTGTGAGAACATAATCATCTTTTCTGGCTTCTCTGTTTTCAACAGGGCTATATTTGGCGGATTTTTCGCGCAGGTTTTCCAGAGACTCATTTATATCTTTTTTTGAAACGCTATTATTTTCCTTTTTGACTTTTACGTTTTTGTATTTTGAAAGATCGAACTCCGGCCATACTTCATATGTCACTTTCAGCCTAAGAGGTTTACCTTCCTGAAAATCAAGATCTGTTATGACAGGAGAAGCAACAGGAAAGATATTTTCTTTCGATAGTGTCTCATGTATGGCTTTAGGGGCCAGATCATTTATAACTGAAGACTTTATGTCATCTTGATACATCTGTTTAACAAGGTTTATGGGAGCTTTCCCTTTACGGAAACCTTTTATTTTTGCTCTGCCCGCAAAATAATCCAGAGATTCCTTATATTTCTTTTTGATTTTGTTCTCAGAAATGGTCACTTCCATTTCTCTTTGACAACTGTTTGGCTTTATTTTCTTATTTTGTTCTTTTTTCATTTGAATTCTGTTTTTATTGAATGTATAAATGGGCAGAGCGGGACTCGAACCCGCACTCCTTTATCAGGAACTAGGTCCTAAGCCTAGTGCGTATGCCAATTTCGCCACCTGCCCTCTTCTCCATCAACAAACATATATGTCCTTTATGCCTAAGATATAAAAGAGGATAAAAAAAATTTACTGGGTAAATTGACTTTGAAACTTTTTTTTACCATATAAATGCCTCATTGTCAATTGAAGGAACCGGATAAACAATCAATAGTGTCTGTGAGTTAAGGCTCGATTATCTGAAATATTTCAAGAGCCGTGCCGCCATATTCGGATCGATCTCCTTTAACTGCAGGTAGACCCTTCGTGCGTTATCATTGTCTCTTAGGTTCAGATACGCGATTCCCAAGTTGTAATAAGCCTGAGAATTTTTAGGATCCAGTTCTATTGTTTTTCTTAAGGGAGAAATTGCAGCTCTCCAGTTTTTCATTCTTAAATAGTTAACAGCTATGGAAAGCCAGGCATCTGTATTGTTCGGTTTTTTTTCAGTAAGGACCTTTAATACTTCTATTGATTTTGTGTATTGATTGATTCTTGAGTGACAGACAGCGAGATTCATATAAGCATATTCCAACTCAGGATCCAATTCAATGGCTTTTTCAAAAAGAGGTATGGCTTCATTGAACCGATCCTGCCGCATATACATATAGCCGACATTGTAGTAGGCATCTGGACTGTTAGGTTCAACTTCGATTAGCTTCTTAGCAGATTCAATGGCCTTATCAGGCATGTTTGCTTCGTCATACATTCTGACCATCATATTGTAGTAGAATTGGGCATTATCAGGGTTGTTTTGAGCAAGAGTGAGATAAATACTAGAGGCCTCTTCATACTTTCCGATTTTCTTATAGGTTTCCGCCAGTCTGTATTTTAAATTATCATTTTCAGGATTGAGCTCTACAGCATGTTTTAAAGAATCAGCCGCTCCTTCAAACTGTTCCGCTTCCAGTTGGCCGATTCCCAACCGGAGATAGGTGTCTTTCAGGTCTTGGGGTTCAGACTCAATATACTTCTTGTAGTTTTCAATCGCTTTTTCATAATCTTTCAGTTCTTCATAAGCGACTCCAATATTATAATAGGCATCTGCATTATCAGGATTGAGCTCTACAGCTTTTTCTAAGGGCGGGATAGCCTCCTTCCAGTTTCTCATTTCAATGTAAACCGTCCCCATTTTCAGATAAGCTTCATCTGATTCCGGATCCGTTTCCGTAATATTTTTATAAGTAGAGGCAGCTTCAGCAAAAGCCCTTCCTTTAGTGAGAACTTCCGCCAGGACCATTTTTGTCTCCAGGTCATTCGGCTTTAATTCAGCTACTTTTTTTAAATTGTCTTCTGCTATGATCATATTGTTGATAGCTGCAAAGGAGTGCCCTGTGAAATAAGCTCCTTCCAGAGTTGAAAAATAGTCTTCCGGTTCCATATCTTTGACTTTTAATTCGGCAGAATCTTTATTGACCCTGTTTAAAACCGATATGGGAACGAGGACTTTTGAGGAAGAAGTTTCTGGATAAAAAATGATTCCTACCACTTGGCCTTTCTCATTAAAAACAGGACCTCCGCTTGCTTCATCTCCTGCATCGATGCTTGAATCAGCGACTTTAATATTGGTAAGCGGTTCTCCAATGTTAATAATTTTTCCCGGATAGGCTCTGATCTGGCCGATCTGGTTTGCTCCTATTAAAAACACCTTACTGCCGAACTCAAGAGACTCAAATTCTCCCAAGGATAGGACGGGAATTTTTTTGTTTATTTCCAGTAGTGCGATGTTGGTCTCTTTATCATAATCCAGAATACCTTTGATTTTTATACTTTTACCATCAGCTGTTGCGCCCTCAATGCTTTTAGCCATGCTTATCAGATGATAGTTCGTAGCAATGATCTTCTCTCCTATTACAAATCCTGTTCCGTTATAGATAACGCTACCGTCTTCCCCGATTGATTTAAGAGTTATGACACCATCTTTGTAATTATTAAAGATATTTAGTGCTTGTGCTTCCAGGCCTTCTTGGTTCTGGGAAAACAGGAAGGACGGAAGAGCAAGAAGAATCAAGCTAAAAATTATGAGTGCTCTTTTTTTATTCATTGTGCCTCCTTTTTTGTGAAAAATATATGATGTCACTTAACGCGCTTTTTATATGAATCATTCTACAAATACGTTTTTTTAGAAATAAATCGTACAGATAAATTTACACTTTAAGGGATGTTCTGTCAAATAATTCCTGATCCTGATTATTCATAAAATATGTATGCACATTCATTCTTATACTCCTAACTTTCATCAGGCAAGCTGGTTCTTCAGCCCGCTGATCTTCCCCAGCGAGGAATCTCAGCTTATTTCTCGGCTCGCTCCCCTCTGCGAGGAACCATGCCCGCTCGCCTCCGGATGACTTCAGAACCACCCAGCCTGCCTGAAAGTCGAGATAATACAAGATTATTACTTATCTAACATGAAAAGCGCAAACCTTACGAAGTTCAGGTGTGGCTGAAGCGACATTGAAGATTTAGCCTTCGGATGAGGCTTTTTGAGGGAATCCGGCGAAGCCGGGCGACGAGTATGTCTGACCCACGAAC